>Ga0209403_10002421_pt1 | contig 22307 bp, 19 predicted proteins | sample ArcticOcean_MG_C_8_FD_187440 | JGI IMG/M metagenome (GOLD analysis project Ga0209403, IMG submission 187440) | Marine microbial communities from western Arctic Ocean - ArcticOcean_MG_CB11_86 (SPAdes) (version 2) | ecosystem: Environmental > Aquatic > Marine > Oceanic | place: Arctic Ocean... | reverse complement strand
TGGTCACCGCAGACATGCCGGTGCGCCCGGACGGCCGTTACGCGGCTACGAAGGCGCTCGGGGAGTCCCTTGGGCGCTACTACGCCGATTGCGAGGGCATGGAGGTCGTGTGCGTGCGGCTGGGCACTATCGCCGACAGTGATGCCATCGGTGACGACCCGCGTGGCTACGTGGCGTGGTTCAGCCATGCGGACCTCGCCGGATTTTTCTCGGCCTGTGTAGAAGCGCCCGGAATCAAGTACGAAATCGTATACGGCGCATCTGCGAACACCTGGAAGATTTACGACACCACTTCAGGTTGGGAGGCGCTCGGCTTCACTCCGTCCGACAATGCCGAGGATCACAGGCCTGAAAATTGAATTTCTCGTCACCACTATTCGAGTATTACAAAGGTCCGGAACGCCTCAAGGATCGATTCCTCGATCTCCTCATAACGCGCCGAAAAAGCGCCGAAAGTTGCGCCAAAACCCAGATCGGCGCCATGGAAATAAGACAGGTGAGACCATTGCACGGCGCCATCTGATTCGGAGAATCGAATGATCCTCGCCACCAGCCCAGAATCCGTGGTGAACGCTTCATTTGATACCACATCGTAGGTATCAGACTTCTCCAGTTCGATCTCGAATAGCCTCGCGTACGTCTCAACATCGGGAGTTTTTCCGGCGAGCTCCCCAACGTATACCGTCTCAACATCCAGGTACTGCTCGATGATGAAAAGTACCTCCCCACCTGATCCGTTGAACCTGTCCCCAATTAATTCAGTTCGGGCCGACTGACTCATATCACCCGGGATATCCATGGAAAACGGGTTGATCGTACTCAGATAGGTTTGGGTCTCGGCGAGTCCGTCTTTATCAATATCGGGTGGGATGTGAATTAAAATCGGCCGACCGTAACCCAGATAATGGGCCTCAACCGTCTGTGGCAATAACCGTTCCGAAATCGCCAGAAGACCTCCGAAGTTGGACGCAGGAGCACGCCCAGTCAGCAGAATTTTCCGGACGAGGTTGTCATCGACCCCGACGAACACCTCTACTACCTCGGCGGCATCTACATCGGGAATCGTCCCCGTCACGTGAAATACCCGTTCGCCGTGCAGTTCCGTGATAGTGACAGTCGCCGTCGACATCTCAATCTGGGCCACCACGTCCGCATCGATTGTTAGCCCGGGAGCGGCATCACCTGCATCGCTGACCGTCCATTCCCCACTATTCGGATCCCGGCGATATCTAGTTCCGTCCACGATCCGATTTTCGGCACTAGTAGATCCGGATATCGAACCGGTGGTGGCCGAGCTTTGCGTCACTACGATATTTTCCCCTTGCCCAGATCTGGCGGCGGAGATGTTGGTGACCAGCGATTGCTCGCCATCGTCGGTCACATCCTCAACTATCAGTTGCGCCTCCACCCGCCAACTACCGGCTGCGTTCATTGCTGAAACAATCGTCGGTAGCACTATCTCTGGGTCGGTGGACGATGGTACGCGGCTGTCGTCTTGTTGGGCGGAATCAAACGTAGCTGTCGCCGGGGAATCGGATTTTCCTCCACCAGCACAGGCGGCCAAGATCAATACGAGTACTGCCGATGCAACCATTAGCAGATGACTTTTCAAACGTTTGCCCTACTTATGACTTTGTGCCCGTTACGTACCATGCGAATCCCGGTGCCGTGTACTTCTATGCCAACGATCGACGTTCCTGAATAGCTGATTAAGCCTTCAGCGTCGAATTTGGAATTAACTCACCGGTACGAGATCGATCTCCGGCACCTCCGAGATGATCCCGCGCTCCGCCGCCATACCAAACAACTGTTCGAGCGCCCGTCGCCCTTCGTCGCCCATGTCCACTGTGTCCTGATTGACGTACATACGTACAAATTTTCGGGCGTCTTCCTTTTCGATGCCACGCCCGTACTGAAGCGCGTAGTCTAGGGCGTCATCCTCGTTATCACGCGCGTACACAATCGCATCGTGCAAAGCTTTCGCAACCGCTAGTTGTTCCTCGCCGCCCATCCGACGATGCACGCAGTCCAGGCCGAGCGGGATCGGCAGGTTTGTCGCGGAAAACCATTCTTCGCCGAGGTCCATCACCTTGTGATAACCCTGCTGTTCGTAAAGGATCTGGCCTTCGTGCAACAAGATCCCGGCATCGACCGATCCATCGTCCACAGCAGCCCCAACCGCATCGAAGTCCAAAAAGACTGGTGTGAAAGGAATGTCGACGAAAATCTGGAGAAGAAGATACGAGGTCGTGAACTCACCTGGCACGCCGATTTTCTTTCCTTCTAGATCAGCGTACGACATCTCTGATCTAGACACGATCACCGGACCGTAATTCCGCCCAATTGATGATCCGCACGCCATAATCCGATACTTGTCGGCGATCTGCGGATACTGGGCGGCCGAGATAGCGGTTACGTCCAGATCGCCCGTCATGGCGCGGTTATTCAGCGATTCGATGTCTTCCATAACGTGCTGTATTTCACGTCCGGGAATCGTGATGTGCTCGTGGGCGAGAGCGTAAAACATGAACGCGTCGTCTGCGTCCGGGCTGTGGCCGATAGAAAGGGGCCTTCGGTCTGTCATTAGAATGTGGTCCTCGATGTTATTTGTGTAATCGGCACATGCAGGGCAATGTCTGCCTGCATGTGAGGTGTTGTATTGAATAAGGCAACCCGCGGCGGTTAGCCGGCAACCATGGTTAACGGCGCCTTGCTCGACTCGTCCAACTGATGATGGTCAAATACTTCAAGGACGTCGTACTCAGTGGTACGTTGAGCGGGTACAAACCCGGCGTCAAAGATCACGTTCTTGACCTCGTTAACCGTGGTCCGGTTGTAGAACCCGGCAGCCTGCATCACGTTCTCGTCAAAAAGGGTGCCTCCGAAGTCGTCCGCCCCGAAGTGCAACGCAACCTGGCCGGTCTTGCGACCCTCGGAAAACCAGGACGCCTGAATGTGCTTGACATTGTCCAAAAAGATCCGGGACAGGGCTATCGCCCTCAGATACTCGTTCGGGCCGGACTCCTCCTTCACTTTCTGTGCCAGGCCGGTATTGTCCCGCTTGTAACTCCACGGGATGAAGGCCGTGAACCCGGGCTGCCCCGCGGCATCCGCCTTATCCTGGACATCTCGGATGTGTCCGAGGCTCTCCACGACCTCTTCCGGCGTTTCTATGTGGCCGTACATCATGGTGGCGGTCGTTCGCAGCCCGATTCCGTGCGCCTCTTCGTGGACACGTGTCCAGTCATCCACAGTGCCCTTTGGCTTGAAACGGCTTATCTCAGCCTTCACCCGGTTGGATAGGATTTCAGAACCACCACCGGGCAAGGAGCGGTACCCCGCTTCTTTGAGTGACTGCAGGACCTCCCGGATGGATTTTCCGGACACCTCGACCATCTTCATGATCTCCGGTGCCGAAAAGAAGTGCGGAGTCACCTCCGGATATAGCCGGGCGGTCTCGCTCACCATCTCGACGTAGTACTCAAGCGGCAGTGCACTGTTCAACCCGCCTTGCATCAGCACCGTCGTAACACCCTTGGAAGTAGCGGCTCCGATCTGGTCCATCATCTGGGCCACGGTGTACGTGTAAGCATCCTTGTGGTCTGGGTCCGCCCGATAGAACGCGCAAAAGGTGCAGTAAGCGTCGCAAACGTTCGTATAGTTCAGGTTGGTGTCCACGACGAAGGTAACCCGGCGTTCAGGGTTGTGCCTATAGCGCCACTGCTGCGCCATCGGCGCGAGGTCAAGCAAATCGGCGTCGTTCAGAAGGAAGAGAGCCTCTTCCTGATCAATTCGCTCACCAGTGTTCACCTTCCGGCGGATTGTCGATAGCACTTCGGTCCTCAATTTCTGTTTGAGTTCGTCGTCGTCGGAGCAGGTCGCCACTCGGGCAGACGATCGTAATAGGTTCGAAAAAGTTCAAGGGCCTCACGTTCCTGTTCACCCATGCGGTAAGTGAACTGTTCCAGATATGAGACCGCCTCTTCAGGCCGCATGTTTGCCGCCGGCCAACCCTCCGAAATAAGCGCCTCTACATCGGCCAATGCGGTATCAAGGCTCTCGCCTATGGCGTTTTCAAGAGCGGTGAGAGCCTCGGGGTCGGTGTCTGAACGTGCCAGCCAGTGGGCGTAAACAAAGGGAAGGCCCGTCATTTCGTTCCACACCTCGCCAAGGTCGTGCACGAACGGGAACTCGTCTAGCCCACTGCGATTGCACAGCGCCTCGTCGCCGATCAAAAGGATGGCGTCGTGCGGCTCGTCCCGTGTCACGAGGGAGTCAGGTTCGACTCCCCAGTACTCTTTGAACAGGACGCGCATGAGCTGAACCGTGGTCGCCGTTTGTTCTGTTACCGCAATCTTTGCCCCCTCCATCTCGCCGGGCATCCGGGAGCTGAACAAGAGGATGCTTACCGACATCTGTTTGGTCGCCACGCAAAAGTCCCCGACCGGTGTGAGCGCTCCGTCCATACGGAACCACTCGGCGACCGGCAGAGGACCGGCGTCAAGATCGCCCCGTTCTAACGCGAGCGCCATCTCACGGGGTACGTACTCAACCAGATCAGCGCTGTCGTCCGGCATGCGTTTGTAGAAAACAGCCGAGTTCAGATACGGCATAAGCCCGACTCGTAGTTTTGGGGCCATCAGGCGTACACCTTTAGCTCGTTGTAAAGGGCGTCACGCTCCACGGGCACTCGGCCGGTCGTCTTGATCAATCGTGCCATCCGTTCGCGTGCAAGTCCGGCCGGCGAATCTGCCTGCGCCGCATGAGCAATACGTTCTTTACCGATCGTTCCGTCCATGTCATCTGCGCCGAAGTGCAACCCGAGCGCCGCAGTCGCCTCGCCAAGCATCACCCAATACGATTTAATGTGGGGGACGTTGTCCAGCATCAGACGGGCTACAGCGATCATTTTGAGATCATCCATCGGCGGCGCGTGTCGCGGGACGAGCAAAGTGCTTCCGATCTGGTATTCGAGCGGTATGAACGCCAGGAAACCGTTCGTATCGTCCTGGATCTCACGCAGCCGAACCAAATGGTCGATCCGCTCTTCCATCGTCTCAATATGGCCGTACAGGATAGTGGCGTTGGACTTGATTCCCATCGCGTGGGCCGTGCGATGGATCTGCGCCCATCGATCCGCGTTCGCCTTCCCGGGCAGTAGCTCCCGATGTATCCGCTCCGAGAAAACTTCAGCTCCGCCACCCGGCATAGACCTCAAACCGGCTTCTTTCAGACGGGCCAACGACTCTTCAGGCTCAATCTTCCAGCGCCTGTGGAAGTAGTCAATCTCGGAAGCCGTAAATCCTTTGATATTTACGTTCGGATACGCGGCGTGGATGTCTTTCACAAGCTGTTCGTAATGCTCAAACGACCAGTCTGGATGGTGCCCACCAACTATGTGGACCTCTCCCATTTCAGGATCAATCGAATCCAGAATTTCCTGCGTGCTGAGTTCATACGCATCCGAGTCCCCCGGTTTTTTCGCAAAATCGCAAAAGGAGCAACTCAGCACACAAATATTGGTCGGATTAACGTGCCGATTGAGCACGAAGTAGACCTTGTCCCCTGACACAATCCGTTTCTTGTAGTCCCCCATCTTCCCGAGTGCCGGAAAATCGGCGCTCTGGAGCATGGTGACCCCTTCATCAAAACTCAGCCGTTCCCCCGCCTCGACCTTCTCCCAGATCGGAGCGAGCCCCGGGTCTATGAACTGGATGCCGTTCGCTTCCAGCGTCTGTAACGTCAACTGAACCTGCTCTCATTTTTCTGGATGTTTTGTTTCAACTGAAGTACTCACCCCACCTGCGGTCCACTTTCTGAATCACATCGGGGTCCATCACGAGTGGCCTGGGGTAAGAGGACTTGAGAGAAGCATCGATCCCCATCACACCTGAATATGCGGGGACCGGGCCTCGGAGCTCTGCGCCGGTGAAGACGATGTCTTGTGCCGGGTCGAACCGGGTGAAGATGCCCCATAGGAGCGATGTATCGTCATAAATATCTATGTCGGGTGAGACAACGGCGATCATCTTGACTTTGAAAAGCAACGGCGACGCGACTAGAGCCTCAAGAGCGCGGCGCGGTTCGTTCTCCACCTGAACCACAAGTAGCGTCTGCTCGACGAATCGGGAACGCATCGCACCAGGTGCGATCGCCGATAGATCGCCCGGCAATGGGATCGCGGTGTCCGGGGCTGCGCCGCGCCCCGTTGCGTCGATGATGAGTTTTCCGCCGCCAGTTGGCGTGGTGGCCCCGCCTGTGAAATCCAACGTATCGACCGGAGCACGAGCGATCACCTGAATGTCTTGCTGGACCTCAAAATTACGCCGTATGGCCTGCAGAACCCGCGCGAAGCTGCGCACATTGACGTCCGGGTCAACCAGGACTATCGCCTTGGTCAATGCCAGTTGACCAGTGCCAAGCAAACCGAGCGCCGTTTTCAACGGCTCTCGCTCATAACGGGTCTCCACGGATACAACCAACAGATTGTGAAACCCGGCCTCGAAGTAGGCCCACAGGTCCGTCAGTTCCGGGTGGATCAATCGGGCCAGCGGTTTGAGGACTTCCTGCGTTGCGTCACCGATAAACTTATCTTCCTGCGGCGGTTTCCCCACAACGGTCGCCGGATAAACGGGATTACGCCGCCGAGTGATCGTCTTCACCTGGAAAATCGGGAACTCGGCCGCCTCCGAGTAGTGGCCGAAATGATCTCCGAACGGGCCTTCGGTACGACGCACGTTAGGTGGGACAACGCCCTCAAGTACGAATTCAGCCTGCGCCGGCACCTGCATATCCAGAGTTGCGGCCCTCGTCATCGGCGTCCTTGCATTGCGCAGGAATCCGGCAAACGCGGCCTCGTCGAAGCCCTCAGGAAGCGCTGCAACCGTGGCGAGCCACATCGCCGGATCGCCACCGATCGCGACCGCCATCTCCATCGGTGCGCCTCGTTTTTCCGCCTGCCAGTGATGGACGCCGCCGCCACGCTGGATCTGTATGTGCATGCCAGTGGTCTGGCCGTCATACACCTGCATCCGGTACATGCCTATGTTGCGTATGCCCGTCTCCTGATCGACGGTGTGCACGAGGGGCAGTGTCACAAACCGACCGCCATCTTCTGGCCAGCACTTGAGAATCGGCAGACTACCGAGATCGGGGTTCGACTCCACGACCTGTTGAACCAATGCTCTTCGGGATTTGCCCGGCCGAAAGTTCATAAAGCGCTTCGCCATCTTGCGGTTGCGCCAGATCGACTTAAAGGACGGCGGATTCATGTCCTGCATGAAGTGGAGCAGTCGCTCGCCGAGTTCCTCCGGTTCGCCACCAATCGCCATCTGAATACGCCGACGCGACGCAAGGACGTTTATGACGACCGGATATGTCGACCCTTCAACGTTCTCAAACAACAAGGCAGGGCCACCCTCGAGCACAGACCGCGTGGCGATCTCAGTAATCTCAAGCTCCGGACTGACGGGTACGTTGATACGTTGAAGCTCGCCGTGCTGTTCCAGATAGCTCAGGAAAGTCTGGAGATCGGTGAAAGCCATCTCAGTCCCCAGTTCCCTGCCAGCGTCGCAGGAAAGTCGAGTGCACTCCCAAACCGTCCAACACCCGCCCTGCGACCATGTCGACAAGGTCGTTCACACTCTCCGGCAAGTGGTAGAAGCCGGGCATGGCGGGCATCACTATTGCCCCAGCCTCCGTCACCGCCGTCATATTGCGAAGGTGGATGAGGCTCAGGGGCGTCTCGCGCGGCACAAGGATCAGGCGCCTCCGTTCTTTCAGCGCCGCATCCGCCGCACGTTCAAGCAGGTTTGACGAAATGCCGGTCGCTATCCGAGCCAATGTTCCCATCGAGCACGGTACGACCACCATTCCTTCACACTCATACGATCCACTGGCGATGGTCGCAGCAACATCCCGTTGGCCGAACAATTCGATGGAGCCAGGCCCAGCACCAAGGTCCAGATTGTCCTTCAGAATGCGGGTATCGTCTGCCGGGTCACCCGTCAGTGCGATGCCCAGTTCGATCTCGAAAACACGCCGGCCTGCGTCCGTGACAACGATCTTCGTGTCATGCCCGGCTTCGACCAGCCCCTCGATCACCCGACGGGTGTAAGGCGCGCCGCTACCACCCGAAATCCCGACAACATAGTTCGCCATCAGTTCACCAATGTTCCGGCTATAACAAATCCAACGAACACCACAGCGATAACGCCGTTCATGGTGAAGAACGCCGCGCCCAATCGGGAAAGATCGGTCGGAGATATCAACCGTTGTTCGTATGTCAGAAGCAGCGCCGCTGCCCCGGCACCAACGTAATAGAGCACATGGACTTCCAGTAACGCTCCGGCGATAACCAGCGCAATCACGGTCATCATGTGGAATGAGCGAGATATCCACAGTGCGGTCCGGATGCCGAACCGGGATGGGATGGAGTTGAGACCCTGGGCACGGTCGATCTCGATATCCGCCGTGGCGTAAATGATGTCAAACCCTGCGACCCAGAACATGGCCCCAATGCCGAGCCATGTGACGCCCCAGTTGAGCTCGCCGGTCAGAGCGACCCATGTAGCGGGCGGGATCATGATGTAGACGGCGCCGAGGGCGAGGTGCGCGAGCCATGTAAAGCGCTTGGTGTACGGGTAGAACATGAGAACGGCGATCACGATCGGGCTCAGATACCAGGCGAGTCGGTCGAGTTGCGACACTGCCAGCAGGAAGGCCGCCAGCGCAACGCCCATATAGACCCACACTTGTCGCGAGCTGATCAGTCCCGCCGGTATGGCGCGACTCGCCGTACGAGGGTTACGTCCGTCGATCTGCGCATCGATGACCCGGTTTGCGCCCATGCCGAAGGTACGCGCGCCGACCATAGCGACGATCAGCCAGAAAAGTGGGTTCCAGTCCGGCAGTCCGTCAGCAACAAGAAAAGCGGTTGCCGCAGCAAACGGCAATGCAAAGACTGAGTGTTCGAACTTGATCGTCTCGGAGAACAGAAGAATCCGGCCCCATGCCGATGCCGGAGCCTGAGGTGTAGCGCTAGCCATTGCGATCCTCCGTTTTCGTGGCTCCATCAAAGTCAGGTCGTTCAAGCCCGCCGACCAGGATCGATTTGAGCACAGGAAGCGCTTCGGTCGGAGTTGGTGACCCTCGATATACCCAGTTCACGACGATCTCATTTACGGCGCCCAGCCAGGCGCGGGCCACGACCTCTGTGTTGGTCGGAGATATCTCTCCCACAACTACCGCCCTATCGAGCCCTTCCTGGATGACGGCGACGAACTGCCCGTAAACCTCGACTCGCTTATTCTCGAACGCTGAGCCCATCGAGTAGCCCTGGACCAGAAGGACTTTGGCTATCCGACGACGTCGTCCGAGTCGGGTCAATACCTCGGTAAGCGCCGCCTCGGCGCCGGCAAGAGGGGAAGTGCATTTCGCCGACGCTTCTTTCGCCCTTCCTGTCAGGCGGGCTGCGAGACGATCAATTACCGCGAAAAATAAATCTTCTTTGCTCGGGAAATGGAAGTAGAATCCGCCCTTGGACAATGAGGTCCGGCCGGCAATGTCGTCTACAAGTGTTTCGTGATATCCCTGCTCACCAAACGCGTCTTCCGCGGCCTCAAGGATCCGTTCACGGGTTGTCTCGCTCTGGACGGCCATTTGCGCTCCCAAAAGGGTCGTTCCGGCCCTCATGTACCGACCGACTGGTCGGTCGGTCATCGCAAAGTTTAGACAGCGCTTCGAGTGTAGTCAAGAAACATCGGAACTCTTGCCAAACGCCGAATACGTTCTTAACCAGGCAATAGGCCACACCTAGAACACGCCCTACCTCCGCCGGAAACCTCGCTCTAGATCGGGCTGGCTCATGTGGATCATGGTCGGTCTGCCGTGCGGGCAGGTGTGTGGTTGGTCTGCCTTCTCAAGGCTGTTCAAAAGCGCCCTACCCTCATCGTCCGTCAGTTGCATCCCGGCACGCACCGAAGAATGGCAGGCCAGGGTAGCGATCAATCGCTCACGCCAGGCATCATTCCTCCCCCCGGACGCCACTTCGTCCAGTAGACCCCGGAAAGCGTCGCCCGCCGCCGATGTGCGGTCTGCCAGCATGCGAGGGATCCCCCGAATCAGCGCCGTTCCCGGTCCGAACGATTCGACAACAAACCCCAATCCTGCGATCAGGTCTCCTTGATCGGCCAGAAGTTCTTCCTGCCGTGGATCTAGCGCCACCGGTTCTGGTTCTAGCATCTGCTGCGCGTCCGGCGAGCCTGTATTCAGTGCCCTGCTGATCTCTTCAAATCGAATTCGTTCGTGTGACGCGTGCTGATCGATCAGGTACACACCATCTGGCCCTTCGGCAATCAAATACGTCGCATGAGCCTGACCGACCAGCCTCAGAACCGGCAGTGTCTCCCGCTGCGTCTGCCCGGAGTCATTCCCGTGCAGAAGTACAGCTATTTCTGTCGAACTCAGATTGGCACCCGAATCCGTTCCGGTGCCAATCTCGCGGGGCGAAACCGCTTCATGGCGTAAAGGCCAAAGTGGATTCTGCTCGAGATCAGTCCTCGGCGCGTTCGCTATCGATCCTCCCCCAAGGCCAAGGCCACCCACACCGGCAAACGTATGAGACCGCGTGGTCGGGCGGAACGATGGCACCGGTGCGTTGGCGATGAGTACAGACCGAACCGCCCGCTGCACATCTCCAAACACGAGATCCTCACGTAAGAACCTTACCTCCGTCTTCGCCGGGTGCACGTTCACATCCACGTCGTTCAACGGCACCCGTACCAGTACAACTGCAATCGGAAATCTGCGCGCTCCAAGAAAACCGTGATACGCCTGTTCAATGGCGTACGTGATGCGTTTGCTCTGTATCCACCGCCCATTGATCCCAAGGGTGATGAACCGCCGATTCCCACGACTGATCGAGGGAGCTCCAGTCAAACCTCCGACGGCGAACGCGGCAGGCGTGCCATCCGAAAATGGTTCCGCATAAGGTAGCTCCAGCATCATCTCGGCGATACGTGCGCCGTACGTGCCAGCGACGGCCCCACGCAAATCGAATCCACCCGGGGTCGCAAGGCGCTGACGTCCATCAGCCTCCAACCGGAACGCGACATCGGAACGTACCAGTGCGTAAGAAGTCACAAGTGATTGGATACGTCCAAGCTCTGCTCCCGGGGATCGGAGGAATTTCCGGCGGGCTGGTACGTTCGAGAAAAGTCCTCGAACGGAGACCGATGTTCCCGCGGGAACGCCCGTTTTACCAAACTCCTCACGTTCCCCAAATTTCAGTAACAGTCTTTCGCCCGCGTCTCGTTCGGCCGGCCTGCTTGATGCCTCGACCCGTGATACGGACGCTATGCTGGGCAACGCCTCGCCGCGGAACCCAAGCGTGGCGATGCCGAGCAGATCCGAAGTCGCATCAACCTTGCTCGTGGCAAATCGCTCGAACGCCAGTTCAAGTTCGCCTGGCGCGATACCTGTGCCATTGTCGACCACTCGGATCAGCTCGGATCCCCCGCCCTCGATCTCTATATCGATGCGTGTCGCGCCAGCATCCAGAGCATTTTCGACCAGTTCCTTGACCACAGAAGCCGGGCGCTCTATCACCTCACCTGCGGCAATACGGGCGGCGGTGGCATCGTCCAAGAGCCGAATCGCCAATCAACCCGCTCCGTTACGCGGGCTTACGAATCGTACGAACGAAGAATTCCCCGAATTGGCGTAATCCAGCAGCGCGTTTGCCACGTTGAGTAATTCTTTGTCGTCATCGTCCGCAAAAAAGTAAGGGCGAACCACCACTCCCCCGAACTCGTGGACGATCTCCTCATGATCGTCCACGACAAGATCCGGTGACACGGGCAGATCTGCCCGTTCCACCGCAGCCCGATAATCAGCGGTTGGTTTTTCGAAATAATCGGTGACCATCGGATCGATCCGATGCCGCGTCATCTCATACTTTCGGATGCCCACGCCGGACCAGATATACATGGCGTGCCCGGCTTCCGTCACACGACTGAACAGTGTGTCAGCATGCGGCCGGAGCGCTCCGTTGGCAGAAATTAATGTGTAGTCCACGTCGATAAAAAAGTGCAAAGGAAAAAATCGGCTCCGGTAATTCATTTTAGGTCCCGCCGAGTATAGCCATCGGACGCGAGTTATCGCGTAATCGGGTGGATGGTGACTTTTCCAGGGATCCCGGTTTTCTGGATCTACAACCGCCGAATGTGACGGTCTCCCACCAAGAACCAGAATCCTGTGAGCAGAAGACCAACTCCTGCCGCCACCGAGGCAACACGGATATCCCATACATCTGATATCTGGGCGAACAGCAGGATACCGATGGGCATAAATCCAAAGTTCATCATCCAGATTCCTGAAATTCGCCCCCGATACTCGTCATCGACGACCTCCATCAGAAGGGCGTTATTTAACGATCTTCTACCAGCATCTGCAAGGCCCATGAAGAACAGCATCACGAATGCCATGATGAGCACCGGCGCAAGCCCAAGACCTACGACAGCGGCGCCGGATAAGAGTGTTGAACCGATGAGCCATAGCCCGCGGTGAGCGCCTCGTCTTAATCCTGCAATGAATAGCGATCCGATAAACGCGCCTAACCCGAACACGGCCAGCATCCACCCAACCGTCTCGGGCCCTCCGGCCGAAATCGCCTTCCCGAAAACGTCGTCTACGTACGCCGGTAAAAAGTTGCGGGCTGCATTTGCGAACATCGTGGTCCCGAGCGCTATCAAAAGAAGTCCGATAACGGTCCCGTTATGAGCTGCATAGCGCAGCGCGTCCTTCAAATCCCCAAAGACGTTGCGTCTTTTCCCGGTAGCGACGACAGAGGGCAACAGAGCACTAAATATTAGCGAGGATGCGTTAAATACCAAGATTGTGTCGTACGTAAATCCCGGGCCTGCCCATGCATAGATAATGCCGGCGATAGCTGGCGCGCCCAGTGTCATCAACGACATCCCCATGCCGTTCAGTGCAAGAGCATTCGCCATAAGGTTTTCGCCGACTATTGCAGGGATGATCGACTGCCTAGCGGGCATCAAAAAGGCAAACAGGGTTCCCTGGAATATCGATGCGATAAACAGGTACCAGATCGTGATCGTGTCGGTGTGAATCGCAGCGCTGATCAGAGCAGCATTGACAACCATACCGATCTGGCCGACCTGAATAATGCGTTTCCGGTCGACCCGGTCTGCGATGACGCCGCCGAACGTGCCGAAGATCAACATCGGCGGCGCAAATCCGACCGAAATCAATCCGATCATCTGATAGGAGCCGGTCAGATCCCACGCCAGAAGACCGCGGGCGACCATCTGCATGTTCATGCCGCCCATCATCAGCAGCATAGAGAGCCACAGGAATCGGAAATTCTTGTTGCCCAGCGATTGGAACATCCTGCGCCAGTAGCCTTCGGCGACCGTAACCTCAGTCACTACGGTCTGGCGCGAACTCACAACGCCGGGTTGCGGTTCAGAGGCATCCGCACGGTCAACCGCCAAAGGTTACTCGCTTCTACCTGTTACTCGTGAAACTTCTAATTGGGCCTCAAAACCCGATGACCGGGATTAACCCAACCGCCTGAGGCCCCGCATCGTAAACATGAAGATGACAGAGGACACCAATAGCAGAACGCCGAGTCCCATCATGGATGCTTGGGCACCGTAAGCCTCCATTGCAATGCCAAGCGGAAGCATCCCGAGGGCCACCACCGAGAATGACATCATAAACAGGCTCGCCACGTGCGCACGATGCTCGTCATCGGTAAGTTCCATAGACAGCGCCTGCCCGAGCGCAAATCGACCCACTTCGGCAAAGCCGATTGGGATCATAAGGATCAGACCGATCCAGTAGATCGGCAGGCTTGAGAACAGGACAAACGCGACGCCCGAAATTACCGAGGTGAGCAACAGGATCAGTCCACGTTTTTGCCCGCTCCTCAGGTTGGCGATACCAAGCGCACCAATCAGCGATCCAACGCCAACAATTCCGACAAGTAACCCGGTTTCGACTTCCGATGCACCATAAATATCGATAGCTATAGGCGGCAACATCATCCGAAACGGCATCGTCATAAGCGCCGCAAAGCCGGAAAATATCATCACCTGCATCAGCACTTTGCGCGTGACGACATGTCGAAACCCTTCGGTCCAGCTTGCCAGTACAGATCGTCGCGGTGCATTCGGATTTGGTGGGAAATTCCCAATCCGGCCCGTTACCAGTACCGCAAGAATATTCAAACTGGCCACTACCACATACACGCCCTCGGGGCCGAACTGCCAGTACAAAACTCCGCCGATCGCGGGCGCAGCCATCGCAGTCAGACTCATACCAGCAGCGTTAAGCGACATAGCATTGGACATCAGGTCCCGGCCGACCATCTTAGGGATGATGACCTGGCGAACCGGCATCATGAAGGAGAACAGCCCACCCTGAATGACCGAGGCAATGAGCATGTGCTGCCATAACAGATGGTCGGAGAACAGCAACACAGCGATCGTGGCTGCGAGGATCACCTGACCGGCTTGCACCATCTGGATCATCAGACGGCCTTCTAAGCGCATCGAAATGACGGGCGCCACTATCGATCCGATCAGCATGGCCGGCCCAAATCCCACACCGACGATACCCGTCAGCAGGAAGTTCTGGTCAGTAATATCGAATACGAGGACACCGCGAGCGAAGAACTGCATCTGCGTCCCGCTCATCCCGGCAATCATGCCAAGCCAAAGGAAAAGGTACTGGCGCACCTTGAGGGACTCAAAGGTCCTGGTCAGTATTTTTCCGATCCCGCTGGAAGGGAGCTGAACAGTTGCGCTGGCACTCGATCCTGAAGATCCAGACACCCCAGCAGAACTGGAAGCTACTGAGCCGCGATCAGGAGGAGAAGCGTCCTCCCCGGACGATACTCTTTGCCTTCTATTTGATTCCGAACCGGCCATTCTTCCTCACAACTAAAACCAATTTCGCAACTAGCCTACTCGATAGACCGAAAACTAGGTTTTTAGCCAAGTCTCCTGAGCTGCTTCATCAGGCCCAGTGACATCACACTCACGACAAATAGAATGAGTCCAAGTACGAAAAGCGTCTTTTCGGCGCCGTACAGTTCCATCGCCAATGAAACGGGGAGGATGCCGAGCGGCATCAACCCGAATGTCATTTGGAACAGACTCGCCACACGAGCGCGGTGCTCGTCGTCTGTCAACTCCATGGACAGCGCCTGCCCAAGCGCGAATCTCCCCGATTCCCCGACCCCCATAAAGATCATTACGATGAGGCCGACCCAGTAGAACGGTAAGCTCGCAAAAACAACTAGGCCGAATGCCGACACAAAAGCAGACGCCATCAATACAACGCCGCGCTTTTGACCTTCCCGCAAGGCAGCGATGGCAAGCGCTCCGATCAGCGATCCAACCCCCATAACGGCGACCAGCACTCCGGTCTTGAAACTTGAAGCATCGAAAATATCGCTTGAGATCGCCGGGATCAACATCCTGAACGGCATCGACAAAATCGTTCCGAGGGCCACGAACATGATCACGGACATCAATGTCCGGTTACGACGCACGTAGGCGAAACCTTCTGCGGTGTTTGAGAGGATCGAACGACGGGGAGCGTTCGAATCCGGGGGGAACGCTGGCAGCAAACTTGTCAAACCGATCGCCGCCACGTTCAAGGCAGCCACAAGGAAGTACACACCCTCGGCACCTATGAATCCGTAGAGAACCCCGCCAACTGCCGGCGCAACCATTGCAGTGAAACTCATCGCTGCCGAGTTCAGCGACATGGCGTTTGACATCAGTTTTTTGCCGACTATTTTAGGGATCACAACCTGCCGGGCCGGCATCATGAAGGCGAATACAGCGCCCTGCAGAATGGACGCTACAAGTATGTATTGCCAGATGATCAGATCGGTCACAATCAGTACCCCGATCGCCAGTGCGATCGCCACCTGGCCAAGCTGGGTCGCCTGGATGATTGTGCGACGTTCTATACGCTCCGTCATCGTCCCACTGAGTACAGAACCAATCAGCAACGCTGGAGCGAAACCGACACTCACAATGCCGGTAAGTGCGTAGGAGCCCGTGATCTCGTAAGCCAATATGCCGCGGGCGAGCATCTGCATCTGCGTGCCGCTCATGCCGGTCATCATGCTCAACCACAGGAGCCGGTAATCCCGAATTCTGAGCGATTCAAAGGTCCGGACGAGCAGGCGCGATGCGCCGCTCTTACGGTGAGCCAGGGGCTCGGATACGTTGGTCACTCCTGTCGCCGAAGTGCCGGAAGGAACCGGACGTAATGATCCGGGGTCGGGTGTCATAGCATCGTCTGTTGACGACGCCCTTTGCCCGGGCGCTGGTTCAAAGGCAGCCATTCATCCTCACAGAAGGGATGGTCTCCGGTTCGGGCCTTCGCCCCACTATTGGAGCTTGGTCGAACCACCCGTGGAGGTTTGATGACACTGGCGCGGGCGTGAATGCAAACCGCCCCGACCGCCTCTGTTAGGCGATATCAGGACGATGGAGATCACCATTTGATCAACGTTAAGTATATACCTGCCGATGTCTGACAATGAGTTATTTCACGGCACGTTTCCAGTACGTGGAGACCGAACGTCGATACAATCTTGACACCACCGTTACCGTGGGCGACTGCTTGCCTTGACCATGCCAATCCCCGGTAGTTCACGAATCTCTGCTGTGTTCGCCAACTTCCCAAGTTAGAGGAAACCTTTGCTAGAAGCGCCAAATCTTCGTGACGTAATCGACGCCGGTCGGCGAATCGCTCCGTACATGCACCGGACTCCACTCCGCCAGTACCCGGCGCTAGGACGTCTCATAGGGCCGGGTACAGAACTCTGGGTTAAGCACGAAAATCACCAAATACTTGGCTCCTTTAAGCCCCGAGGCGGTATCAATCTCGTATCCCAACTTGCCCCGGACGAACTCACACGTGGCCTTATGGCGGCCTCCACCGGAAACCACGGTCAATCAGTCGCATTCGCCGGAAAAACCTTCGAGGCAGCGGTGACAATCGTTGTCCCGAAGATAGCGAACCCTGGAAAACTCCAGTCGATGAAGGATCTCGGGGCAACCGTTATCCAATACGGCGATCTGTTTGACGAATCCCACGATTATTCGATGCAACTCGCATCCGAAGAAGGGATGCGGCACGTTCACTCTGCAAACGAGCCGGACCTGATCGCAGGGGTGGGAACATACACACTTGAGATCTACGAGGATCTTTCGGACATCGATGTATTGATCGTTCCAGTGGGAGCGGGAAGCGGAGCCTCCGGTGCGGCCATCGTCACGGCTGCCGTGTCGCCATCGACAGAGGTCATCGCTGTCCAGGCAGAGGCCGCGCCATCAGCCTTCAGATCATGGGAATCAGACACGCTGATCGAGGCACCTATGGCCACAGCAGCCGAAGGGTTAGCGACCGCCCATTCATACGCACTGCCCATGGGTATTCTGCGGGAATATGTGAAGACGTTCGCACTAGTGTCCGAAGATGAGATACGGGCTGCGATAGTCCACTACCTGGAACACGCCCGATCGCTTGTCGAGGGTGCAGGCGTGGTTTCACTAGCGGCCGCTATCAAACTGAAAAATCGGCTTGCCGGAAAGCGTGTGGTCGTCGTTGCAAGCGGAGGAAACCTGTCTATGGCACATCTGCGTGAGGCTCTCGGTGGTTATCGGGGTTAGGCAATACGCCCGGCACCATGAGGCTCAAGGAAGTGCGATTGTAGGCAAAGCAGATCGTACGGCTTCGGCACACACTCCCATCCTGTCATTCTAAGTTCGAGATGACGAATCTTCCGGCCAGCGTTTCATCAAACTCATGTGTCGGAATAACGACAACGGCAGTGGACCGAACCCAGGTCAGGAACCGACGCGGTCTATGTCCTCGTCCAGCGCCTTCACCCTCAGATAATCCTCACGGTAAAGCGCGTACGCTCGCTCAAGATACAACTGAGCTAACTTACCGCCGACCTCCGTCTTATCCAGAGCGGAATCGATCAGCAGGTTGATGTTCCGGTTGTCGGCGACATGACTGGCAATCGCACGCATGTGTGCCGTGGCCTCGCCAGCGGTGTCATGGTCCCCACCCTCGGCGGCAAATCTGAGACGTCCCGTGAGCTTCGTCAGTTCCCCAAGTTGGTCGGCTTCGCTCATCATGGCGTACATCACGTCGTCCACCGTGAACTGAGGTTGTCCGGGCGCGGCCGTTACGGCGTCGCTCGACTCTCCGAGCACTGCATTGGACGGCGTTCCGATGTGATAACGGTCGCCGTACTCGCTGAGTACCTCGCCGATCACGCCCATCATGTTGGCTGCATCTGTGAGCGGCTTGCTTCCGGCAAAAATCAGGTCGTCGCCTCGCGCCTCCGCTACGGACACAAGGAATTCGTAACTTTCCACCGGCTCAGGTGCGGGAGGGAATGCGAACGCAGACAGATCAACGTCGCTGCCCATCGGCAACTGCCCTGCAAGGAATGGTGGGACGTACTTCTGCAGGTCCACACTGACAGGAAGCAGAATCAAGTAAGTCGCGGAAACGGTGTCAGGGTTTGCTGTATCCCGGAAATACACCAGAGCGTGACCTCGCGGGGAATTCGCATCTCCCCGTTCGAAATTAAGATCCATTGTTCGGCCGCCTCGTGCATCTCTGATCCTGTGGTCTCAAATCACCGAGCATCTCGCGTGCTGCGGTCTGTATCGTATACCCGCACCGAAGTACACACGACACACAACCACGGCACGGAACGTCCATGCCGATTGTCTCCCATAATCCTCAAGGAAAGGACCGGACGCAGACCATATGGGCCTATACAGCGCAGTCGCAAGACCGTTCCTTTTCCGATTTCCGCCAGAAACGGCGCACCGTATCGGCGACTTGGCACTCCGAATATCTCCGATCTGGTCGGCGCTTCGGCCGTTTCTGGCAACTCGCGATGCCCGTCTGGAAACCAAGGTCTCCGGCATCACATTTCCTAACCCTGTAGGGGTCGCAGCCGGGTTGGACAAGGATTGCTGCTTCCTCCCCGGTCTTCTGGATATCGGCTTCGGCTTTGCCACAGGCGGAACGGTCACACGAGACGCCCGACCCGGAAACGCCACCCCAAGGGTGATCCGGGAGACACGACAGCAAGCGATGTTGAACGCCCTTGGGTTTCCCGGCGAGGGGTTGAATACGGTGGAATCACGGCTTCGAAAACTGTCCGAGTCGCGTAGGTCACGAATCCTGGTGAGTATCTCCGGGACCGAAGTCGAGGACATTTCGGAGTGCCATCGACGCCTGCAACCGCTCGTCGCCGGTGTGGAGGTAAACGTGTCCAGCCCGAATACGGCCGGGCTGCGAACCTTCCACGAACCCGAAAATCTGGCACGGCTGGTCCTCGCGTTGGTCGATCAACGCGACAGACCGCTGTTTGTGAAGCTACCCCCTTGGCGCTCAGACGGCGAGCGGGACGAAATGATGCCGATGGCCCGGACTTCGATTGAGTCCGGTGCAGATGGGCTGGTCATCGCCAATACCCACCCGACGGAGGACGACCGTTTGGCCGTCGGCCGCGGAGGTTTCTCCGGGGCGCCTCTATTCGACGACACGCTGCGCATGGTGTCTGAGACACGGGAGGAGTTCGGGAACGATTTCGCCCTTATCGCCTGCGGTGGGGTGAGTACGGCAGATCAGGTCTTGCAGCTACTGGAGGCCGGCGCAACAGCAATACAGCTGTACACGTCATTCATCTATGAAGGTCCCGGTCTGCCGGGTCGCATCAACCGGGATCTTCTGAAGCAGATGGAAGCGTCCGGTGCGAGTACCTTGCCCACTACAAGATCCTCCTCTTCCGTCGGGAGAGGGTTAGGTTGAGGGGGCGTCAGTTCGGATCGACATCTAGCAATTCGTAGCCTCGAGAATCCCAGAGGGCTGCGTTCTCCCTCTTAGTCCACCCGCGTCGCTAGAAGATTCTCGATGTCCGCCCGCCTGCCCATCGACTCCTGCGCTCCCTGGTTTGAAACCGCCACAGCGCCACTCGCCATTGCGAGCCACACCGATTCCTGGACACCCTTGCCTTCTGTCAACCCGACAGCGAGACCTGCGTTAAAGGCATCCCCGGCCGCAACCGTCGCTACCGGTGTCACCTTGAACGGCGGAAAGTAGCCCTCGAATTCCACCGAAGCCACGTAAGCACCTTCCTCGCCAAGTTTCACCACGGCTACAGGAGCTCCCTGCTTCCGGAGTTCCAACGCCGCCTTCTCCGCAGACTTCACATCGCTCACCTTGATACCGGTCAACGACTCCGCTTCGTGCTGGTTCGGCGTGATCACATGGGCCAGGTTCAGGAATTCTTCCGGCTGGGTATCCCGTACCGGCGACGGATCAAGTACAACCGTGACCCCTGCCCCACGTGCGGCGCGCATGCACTCCAGCGTCACGTCCATCGATATCTCTTGCTGCGCAAGCAACACCGACACCCTACGCACGATCCCTGTGAAATCTTCCACCTGCTTTGGACCACATGTCGCGTTCGCCCCGTAGACAGGGAGCACGTAGTTCTCCGCCGTATCATCGATGAAGATCAGTGCTACGCCGGATGACTCGGACGCATCAACTCTAGTGAACTCACAATCGATCCCCTCGGTCTCCATGCTCGATACAAGTTCGCGGCCAAACGGATCATCTCCCACCTGACCTATCATCACAGCGGTGCCGGCATTACGTGCGAGCCGGGCGACTCCGACGGCCTGGTTCGCACCCTTGCCACCGCCACCGGTCGAAAAGCTGTTGCCCTCGAACGTTTCGCCCGGATGTGGCAACCGTTCTCCCTGAATGAAAAGGTCCATATTCAGGCCGCCGACTATTGCGATCTTGCCACCCATTCTCGTTTCGAGCGTCATCCGGGCCTCAGTCCTTAAAATTGGCTTCGTTCCGTTGATGTTCAATCCCTCGATCACTCAAAATAGTTTTCATTGACTAACCCGAGAGCAGATTACGACTCAGCAACTCTTCAAGTGCCTGCGCCACTCCGTCGGCGTCGGGCCCGGGGATCAGAGTGTCCGCCGATTTTCTTGCGGCCGGGTGCGCGTCGCCGACCGCAATCCCAAGTCCAGCCCATCCCAGCATCTCGACATCGCCCACCCCGTCCCCGAATGCGACGACCTGATCCGGCGTTACGCCGAGCCCATCAAGCACTGCGGTCAACGCTTTCAACTTTCCAGCGTCAGGGCTTGCGACCTCGCAAAAATGAGGCAGTGAGTGAGTAACCAGAGCGCGATCACCGAAATGACGCGCCAGACGTTCAGCCCGAAGGCCAGTCGGCCCTGGCTCATCAACCGTCAGAATCAAGGTCGGTCCGACATCAGATACGTCTACGTCGCCAAGAGAGTCGACCACATGCAGATCTTGCTCCATGCGCAATGCGTAGCCCTCTGCCCATTCGGAGCGTTCTTCCACATATATGTGATCGTCCAGCAGCATGCTCACCTGCCCACTGCCACGGTCCAGCAACGAGAGCGCTTCCCCCGCCAGCTCCGCATCCATACGAGCGTGCCGGAGCACCCGCCCCGAAAATGGATCGGCCGTCACCGCACCCTGGTAGCAAACCAGCGGACCGTTCGTCTTGAGGGCGCGTGCAAACACCAGCGCCGAACCTAGTATTCGACCGGTAGCGATCAAGACCGTCGCACCTACGACTTGTGCCGCGGCAACAGCGGCCAGCAGCCGCGGCGAAAGCACAAGATCGGAGCCGACGATCGTGCCATCGATATCAAGGGCTACAACCCGATACCCGGTCCCGCCCCTGGAACCGCCATGAAGTTCGGAGAGTCCTGATATCTCGTCGCTCAAGAGGTAATTGGCCGTTTCATTGTTGTCGTTGCTTGCACAGTAACGTTTTCCGTCCAATTCGGACGATAGTTGAAGATGTTTATCCCCGCTTCGTCACCGAGTGGGAGTAATATCCGGCAGAATCTTACGCCCATACGCGAAATGTTCATCCGACCGTTTGAAGAATTCGTCACGTTACTGAGCCCAAGCCACCACCTGAATCTATACCAACGCCGGAGTTAACTGGCACAGGAGAAATCCCCTTGAAGATTACGTCCCATGAAGTGATTGTCGTCAACGTCCCTATGGAGGCCGCTCTGATGGGGCGTACCGAGTCTCCGCACACGATCTTGAGATTGCGTACCGACGATGGCATCGAGGGCATCGGGTGGGCGTTTATGTTCGGTCCGATGGGTCCGGCACTCGCCAAAGCGTTGGACGGCGTAGCCGAACTGCTG
>Ga0209403_10002418_pt1 | contig 22326 bp, 24 predicted proteins | sample ArcticOcean_MG_C_8_FD_187440 | JGI IMG/M metagenome (GOLD analysis project Ga0209403, IMG submission 187440) | Marine microbial communities from western Arctic Ocean - ArcticOcean_MG_CB11_86 (SPAdes) (version 2) | ecosystem: Environmental > Aquatic > Marine > Oceanic | place: Arctic Ocean... | reverse complement strand
GCTAGAAAAGCATCATCCAATGCTTTTTTAATCGGAATGGATACTTGCATAGCAAAAGCATCGGCGCCTTCAGCAATCAACCATTTTGCTTTTTTACTTGTTCCAACTTCATCTAATAGCACTGATAAAGGAACACCAGTCCACTCACTACATGAGGCCATGCCATTAAAATAACCTGCCTCAGACATTGATGGCTGACTATGCCAACCTGCATTACTATTCCCCCCGCATTCAATAAAACAGGTTTTTGATTGCATTGGATATCTTAATAAATCGTCGATAGTAAAAATTAAATCTTTTTTTACTAGGCCATGAATTAATAAACGATGTTTTTTGGGGTTAATTTGTGGGACACCGTTATGATGTCGCTCAAAATGTAAGCCATTTGGTGTAATAGCCCCTTCCATTAAATGTAATGGCGTCCAAGAAACGCCGTTACCTGGAACCACTTCATTTACCGATGGGTAACGCAGAACATTATCTTCGAATTTCGAAGGTTGCCCATAAGTAGAAAAAGGTGCGCCTGGCTCATGCATCCAGGTTAAATCAGAAGATTTCTTTTTTGAAACACTATCATTTTCTTTTGCCGATACAAGAGAAACTGTTGAAGCTAAACTGGTTATAACACCAAATTGTAAACCTCTTTTTAGAAATAAACGTCGGTCCAGTAATCCATTTTCAGCAACCTGATTCTCTTTAAGATAACGATCGTTTATACGATCCATTATTGCCTCGCAAACGAATTAATTAAGTGGGTTATAGCCAGGAATATCTTGGAAGTTGATTTCATCGATTTGATCTTTATTAAGATGCTCCTTTGCATAAATTAAGTATATCTTTTTATCTATAAAAACATCGAACAAATCGGGATCAATATGATTTTCTAATTTCATTCGTCCAAGTATTTTAAGTGCTCTTGATAATGACATCCCCTTCTTATACGGTCTATCCCCGGCGGTAAGTGCCTCGAAGATATCAGCTATTGCAATCATTCTGGCTGGAATTGACATCTGATTTCCTTTTAATTTGTTGGGATAACCAGTGCCATCCATCTTTTCATGATGGCACCCAGCAAATTCAGGGACATTCTTCAGATGCTTAGGATAAGGTAATGATTCGAGCATTTTGATAGTCATGGAAACATGATTATTGATAATCTCCCGTTCTTTTCTATTAAGTGTTCCACGTGATATTTGTAAGTTCTCTACTTCATTATCATTTAATAAATGAATGCTTTCACCAGCAGAATTCTCATAGACATTTTCTGAAAGTTCTTTTATCCGTTTTAAATCATTATCGAGAAGTGACTCACCACCAATATTATATTTTTCTATTTCTATTCTTTCATCATCAAGCTCTTTCAACTTATTTTTTAATGCAGAATTATTCTCGAGTTCCTTATCAATATCATCACAACCTTTATTTTCTTTTATTATTGTTTTCAATGCTGTGATAACTGCATCTCTCTTTAATACTTCGAAACGAATATCAACAAGATTGATTCTGTCAAATATTGTTTCTAACTTTGTCGATTTATCAACAACATATTCTGGTGTGGTTATTTTTCCACAATCATGCAGCCAAGCGGCGACATTAAGTTCATACATTTCATTGTCACTCATAGAAAAATCTTTCAATGGACCTCTATCAATCTTATTCGTCGCATCAGCCAACATGTCCGTAATGACGGGGACTCGACGACAATGTTTTGCTGTGTATGGTGACTTTTCGTCAATCGCTGTAGCGATTAATTGAATAAATGAATCAAATAAATTTTTCTGTGAATTAATTAATGTTTTATTGGTAATAGTAACTGCAGCTTGCGATGCAAGTGATTCTATTAATTGTTGATCTAGTGCACTAAAAGAAATAATTTTTTTTGTGTTTTTATCAATCGTATTAATTAACTGAAGAACGCCAATATTATCATGCTCATGATTTGTCATTGGTACCGTGAGAAATGAGGTGGAACGATACCCCATTTTTTTATCGAAATTTCTTGTGCCAGAAAAATCGAAGTCTTCATTTGCGTAAGCATCTTCAATATTAACTGTTTTCGCACTATTAACGGCATACGCAGCAACCATTTTATTATTTGTATTGCCTTCATCATCATAAAGTGAAATTGGTGGCAGCAAAATCTCCTCACCACTAGTTCCGCCTTTATGCACTGCTAAGGAACGGTTATGTAATATTTCAAACTTTAAACTTTTTTCATTTGTGCAGACATATAGAGTACCGCCGTCGGAGTTGGTAATATCCATAGCTTTAACAAGTATGAGTTCAAGAAGACGATCATGATCTTTTTCTGCAGAAAGCGCGATTCCAATCTCATTGAGCTCACGAAGTAAATCAGGAATATTGTTTAAAGATTGATCCATAACAAATTATTACGCGCTCACATTTAAGAATCGACGTAATGAAGTGTGAAATAAAATGGATCAGATTTCTAGCGTTATCTGTCCTAATCTTACAGATTACTTCGTCATTGAAACGATCATGGCATTAAGTTTATTAACAAAATTGACAGGATCAGCTAATTGGCCTCCTTCGCTGAGCAAAGCTTGGTCAAAAAGTATATGAGACCAATCTGTAAACAGATCATTATCTTTTTCGCCATCAATTTTTTTAATTATTGGATGATCGGGGTTAATTTCAAGAATTGGCTTGGAGCCAGGTATATTCTGGCCTGATGCTTTAAGTATTTGTTCAAGATGTCGCCCCATATCATTATCATCACTGACAAGACAAGCGGGAGATGTTGTTAAACGTGAAGTCACTCGAACTTCTTTTACTTTTTCATCTAAAATATCCTTTATACGTTTGACAAGTTCATCATGTGCTTTATTACTTTCCTTATCCTTTTTCTTTTCGCCCTCATCTTGTATGTCGCCAAGGTCAAGTTCACCTTTATTGACTGACTGTAGTTTTTTGCTATCAAACTCAGATAAATGTGTTGTTACCCACTCATCAATTGGTTCTGAAAGTAAAATAACTTCGATATCTTTCTTTCTAAAAATCTCTAAATGTGGGCTACTTTTAGCAGTCATATATGAATCAGCAATCACATAATAAATTGATTTCTGACTCTCTGGCATACGTTCAACGTAATCCTTAAGGGAAACTTTTTGATCTTCAGTATCTTCATATGTGGTTGAAAATCTAAATAAATGAGATAAGTCATCTTTATAATCTGTAGAATCTACTACACCTTCTTTAAGTACCTTTCCAAATATTTTCCAGAATTTTTGATATTTTTCTTCATCATTCTTAGCTATAGATTTTAACAAACCAATAATCTTCTTTGTACAACCGGATCGAATTGCATCGACAACTTTATTCTTTTGTAATATTTCTCGCGAAACATTCAGAGGTAGATCGTCAGAATCAATAACGCCTCTAATAAAACGTAGCCACGACGGTAATAATTGTTGCGCATCATCCATAATAAAGATACGTCGAACATAAAGTTTTACGCCATGACGTTGTTCTCTATCCCATAAATCAAAAGGTGCTCGTGAGGGAATATACAAAAGGGAGGTGTATTCAAGTTTTCCTTCAACTTTATTATGAATATGAGCAAGAGGATCTTCAAAATCATGTCCTATATGTTTGTAAAATTCATTGTATTCCTCGTTCTTTATTTCTTTCTTGTTACGTGTCCAAAGTGCGGTTGCGCTATTAACTATATCTTCGCCTGATTCTATTTTATCTTTATCTTTATCTTTATCTTTATCAGAAATATCATCCTTAACATCTTCCTTATCCATAATAATCGGGAAAGAAATATGATCAGAATACTTAGTAATTATTTCTCGTAATCTATAATCATTTAAAAATTCATCAGCATCTTCACGTAAATGCAATACGACTTTTGTTCCACGTTTTGCCCTATCAACTGTCTCTATTGAATAGTCATTTTCACCTTCTGAAATCCAGCGTACACCTTTCGCTCTACTCTCTCCTGCTCGTCTTGTTATTACTTCGACTTTTTTTGCCGCAATAAAACAAGAGTAAAAACCAACGCCGAATTGTCCAATCAATTGTGAGTCTTTTGTTTGATCTCCTGTTAATGCTTGAAAAAACTGTTTTGTTCCTGATTTAGCAATGGTTCCTAGATTCTCAATAACTTCATCTCGAGACATTCCTATTCCATTATCTAGGACAGTAATAGTTTTTAGCTCTTTATTAAACTCAACTCTTATTTTTAGATCTGAATCTTTCTCATAAAGACCATCATCCTGTAGAGCTTCAAATCGTAATTTATCTGCTGCATCCGAAGCATTCGAAATCAGCTCGCGCAAAAATATCTCCCGGTTGCTATATAAAGAATGCACCATTAAATCTAGTAATTGTTTAACTTCGGTTTGAAACCCAAGGGTTTCTTGGTTTGCTTCTACAGACATATTCTCCTAATCCTCAAGATTAATTAATAAATGGGTATAATTGACCAATATTGGGTTCTTCTCGTAAAATTTCAAGGCTGTATTATAAATTGTGCTTCTTAAATGAGATAGATAGTGTTAATTGCTAGTACGAGAACATTATTATGACATAAAAAATAAATTTAAAAATAGGGTATTGTAAAATGAAATATTTTAAATTATCAGCTTTACTATTTATTGTCTTAGCCGCGGCATGTAATGTAAAAAATACTATTCCAGGTCCAGAAGCAAAAATAGATGGATCGGCATTAAAGAAAATTGCCGCTACTGCTTATGATAACGAAGCTTGGAATGATGTGATTCGATATTACAAGCAATTAACAAAGAAAATTCCTAACAATGCAGAATCATGGTATCGAATTGGTAATGCATATACACAACTAAACCAAACTAGATTTGCAGTTGATGCGTATCAAAAAGCATTAGCTATCGATTCAAGTAATAGTAAGATATTACACAATATGGGAGTTGTGCAGCTACAAGAATCTACAAGAACATTTATAGATCTCAAAAACCAGACTCAACCTAATGATCCGCTACACATAAGAGCTCAACTTGTAATTAATGCTATAGCAAACTTATTCTATAAAGAATTTAAAATAGAAAATTAAAAACAAATAAGAATAACCTATTCTTTATTTATAAATAAAAGTGTAGAATCTATTTTTTATTTTTCAGTACTAAAAGGAAATAAAATGCCATTTATCGTAACTGAAAGTTGTATCAAGTGTAAATATACGGACTGCGTTGAAGTATGCCCTGTTGACTGCTTTCATGAAGGGCCAAACATGCTAGTTATCGATCCAGATGAATGTATTGATTGCACGCTATGTGAACCAGAATGTCCAGTTGATGCAATTATGTGTGATGAAGATGTCCCTGAGGATATGAATGAATTTATAGAGTTGAATGCCGAATTATCGAAGGTCTGGCCTGTTTTAAACGAAATAAAACCGCCGCCAGAAGATGCAGATGAATGGAAAGAAAAAACAGATAAAATACAATACTTAGAACGATAATCAGATTTTCTAATATTGTTATAACACTTCTTTCAGATCATTATAAAAACTTTCATATATATTGTTAACAGCAATTTCGAATGCGCTAATAACTGATGTTATTGATGGCGCTTCAGAACCAACCACTTGTGTATATTGTTTATATAAAATCGGTAAATTTTGATTATTACTGTCAACACGAAATTCAATCGAGACATGAGCGCTACTTTGATCTCCCGATTTTTTCTGTTCAAACGCTTTTATTTTTCCTTTAACAATAAAATTACTATTTCCTTCAAATGTTGTTAGGACAACTTTAGATATTTTACTCAAACGTAATCTGTCAGCGAGATGTTCTTGTAATAATCGGTTTGGTGAATCAATCCAATGGTGATAATGATATTGTTTTACTTCTATTTCATTCTCTGAATAAAGAATAGCACGTTCCCGATATAAACCGTCTGCTTGAAAAGTAATAACACTTATACTATTAACAATTTCTTTATCAGGATTTATATCTTGTACTGCTCGGAGACGATAATAATGGTCTGTTGGTAAAGGCGGTTGATTTACGCATGAAGTCAAAATAAGTACAAATAGTATAGCAAGATAATATTTCATAATTACTTAGCCTCTTCTGTTTGAGCAGAACCGCGAATTAATAATCCTGGATTCTCCTTTATCTGTCGGGTAAATTCATGCATGTTGCGGCTGCTGCCCTCAAGATGATGAGTAATTACATCAATATGAGTCGAGATGACGGATAGAGTCTTTTCTAAACCAGTAAAAGAAGAACCTAATTTATCGCTATTAGTTTCAACCATATGCCCAACATTTTCTAAAACAGCATCCATTGTCTTTCTGGTTTCATCTAAATTTACAACCAATTCATCTGTATTCGATGAAATAGTACTCATGTTATCTAAAAATAATGTTAAATTTTCTTGATTCTTATTATTGATCATCTTCTTTAAATTTTCAGAAGTTTGATTAAGATTATTAACTAGCTTATCAACTTTATTAACAATATCGGATTTATCAATTTGAATACTAATTTTTTCTACCATTGGTTTTACTGTATTTTTTGTCAGATCAGTAAATTCATATGAAATTGAATTGATCTGGTTATTTAGATTATCAAGTAATGGCTTAATACCATCCTTGGAAAGACTGCGAATATCTTCTGCAACTTCACTAACTGCTGCAAATATGTTAGCCGCCTCTTTGCTCTCTATTTCTGATTCAGGTTTGAGTAAAACATCACTAACACCCTCTTCAATATCTATTGTTACGGCTGCTAACAAACCTGATGCTACAATCTTCGCGATACTATCTTCAGGAACCGGCCAATCCTGCTTAATTGAAAGCGCTAAACGATAACTTGTTTTGCCCTCAAGACGAACTGGGATAATTTCTTCGACCTGTCCAACCTGATAACCCTCAAAAGAAACGGGTGTGCCAAATTTGATACCCGTAACATTATTATAGATCACATAATATTTATCTATAGGGCCGCTGCTACCAGTGATTTGATATAAAAAAGCAAAAAAACAAACAACTACGATCAATACAAATGATCCGACAACAGTATAATTAATATTTTCTTGTTTCATAATTTTTTACATTCCCGTTAGTCTACTTAGATATTCATCTGCATTAATCACTTCATTACTTGGCCTTCTATTTAATAACGATTGGATTCGTTCGTTATCCGAGTTTTTAATTTCTTCCACTGTATCACTCATCAGTATGTGCCCTCTATCGAGCACGGTTATTCTGTCTGCAATCTTAAAGGCGCTATCAAGCTCGTGTGTAACAACAACAATTGTCATATTCATAGCATCTCGTAATCGCAATATAAGATCATCTAATTCTGCAGATACCACTGGATCAAGTCCTGCAGAAGGTTCATCAAAGAACATTAATTTCGGATCCATAATAATTGCACGTGCAACGGCCGCCCTTTTAATCATTCCACCTGATAATTCTGAGGGCATTAATTCCTCAAATCCACCCAGATTAACAACCTCGAGTTTCATTCTCGCCATAATATCCATGGTTTTCTCATCAAGTTCTGCATGTTCACGTAGAGGTAATTTTACATTCTCTCCAATTGTCATAGAACTAAGTAATGCTCCGCCCTGAAAGGCCACGCCCATGTTCTTTCTAAGTTCCAACATTTCATTTGCATTAAGTTTGGTAATATCTTTTCCGAGTAACTTTATACTACCGTTTGTTGGAATCCCCAGTCCAAGTAAATAACGTAACAAAGTACTTTTTCCAGAACCACTACCACCCATAATAATCATAATCTCACCTTCACTTACAGTAAGATTAATTCCATCCAAAATTTTTCGGGGGCCATAATGCGTAACCAGATCTTTAACCTCAATGGCTATATTTTTTTTATTCTCTTGCATTATTAACGATTCAAAAAGTAAGTAAAAATCATATCAGCAATAACAATAAAAGATATTGAAAGCACCACAGATCGGGTTGTTGCCTTACCAACACCTTCAGCTCCTCCAGTCACTGAAAAACCATTGCTTGCGCCAACTAATATAATAATTAATGCAAATATAAGGCTCTTAAATAAGCCCTGCATAATATCACCTACCATTAAAGCCGCTATTGTCCTATCGACATACGCACTAAAGCTCAAGCCTATTTCAACACCGGTGTATAGCGCACCCCCTAAAAGACCGGCTATATCAGCAAAGAAGGTGAGGATTGGCATCATTATTAACATTGCTAATAATGCTGGAGATACCAGATATCGAACCGGATTTATGCCCATAACTCGCAAGGCATCAATTTCTTGATTAACTTGCATAGTGCCAAGTTTTGCTGCCAAGGCAGAACCTGTCCTGCCAGCAATCAAGATACCGGTAATTAATGGCGCAAATTCTCTCGTTATCGATAAAGCAACACCAACGACTACTTGTGACTCAGCGCCAAAGGTCTTTAAGTTATATATCATTTGGATAGCAAGCATAACGCCAATCGAAAATGATAAGATAAAAACAATAGGGCAAGCGGCTATGCCAATAGTCATCATTTGACTAAATATAGATGGAATACGAACAGGTTGTTTGTAGAATGGGCCAACTATTATCCAGGCTAATGACTCAATCAATAAAGCAAAATAATAGCCTGCTCCTTCTGCAAGTTTTACAGTTGAGCTTCCAACTATTTCTATATAATTTAAAAATCGATGAACAATAGATTCAGACATCTTCTTTTTCATACTCATCTTTTGAGTTATAAATTGGAAATACCTGATCAAGCCTTGCTAATTTTAATACACTCATCGCCGCATCACTAACACCAAATAATCCAAATTTTAACGATTGTTTTTTAGCTATCTGATATCCTTCCACTAAGCTGGCGACACCCGAGCTATCAATATAACTAACTAAACTAAGATCAATTAGAATATTTTTATTTTCTTTTAACACTTCTATTATATTCTTACGGGCATCTGAAGAACTTGATAAATCAACGTCGCCATCTAATCCGATGGTCGTATAATTATCATCTTGTTGTATATTTATTTTCATCTTTATTTACTCTTTTTTATTGTGAATAAAATTTTTTATCTTACAACTGTTTTCTCCATTTTAAGATAATTTCCTTTGCCGTTATCAAGATGACCCATATCATATCCATCCATAATCTCATGAATAAAATGAGTCCCTAATCCACCTGGACGAATATCATCAAGATCACGCGGTTTTACAGAATCAAGGTCAATCGGCTCTGCATTATCAACCAACTCAAAAAATAATGTGCTAGTTTGATCCTGTTTGTGTATTTTGAAAACAATTTTACCTGAACTATCAAACTTATAGGCATGCTGAATAACATTCATACAGGCTTCATTAACAGCTATCACCAATTTGTCCGACAATTCTTTATCACAACCAAAACCTTCGGCTACTTCCTTAACCAAAACTCGTATCAAACTCAACCTTTCAGGTATAGCTTGGAAATGAATTTCGAATAGTTTCTCCAGCGGCGGTAGCTCTGTCATATATTTATTTACACTCTATAATCATCATGGTTATGTCGTCGTGTTGATCAGTATTAGAATTACGAATTTTTGAAACAATTCTCTCCAAACGGTCTGAAAGTGATAGTTTTGAATTAATTTCGATAAGTTTTATTAAGCCGTCAACTTCCAGAAATTTCTTATTCTCATCATAACTTTCTGTAATCCCATCTGTAAACAAATATACTGCGCCCCCATTTAAATGAATTGTTTCAACAGGGAACTCTGTTGCTGGGACAATACCAATAGGAGGCGCGCTTGCCTTTATTTCTTCGAATTCACCCATACAATTATGAAATAATGGAGGTTGATGGCCGGCATTAGAAACACTGATTGTGTTTTTTGTTGTATCCAAAAATCCAGATACTAAAGTTACAAACATACCGTGAGATATAGATTCGCAAATTTCATCATTTACTCTGCTTAATAATTCTCCCGGATCACTGATACTTTTAGCAAGATGGTGTAAAAGACTGCTCGCTTTTGCCATCAGCATTGCAGCATTCATTCCTTTTCCTGAAACATCGGCAAGGTTAAAATAAATCAATCCATCATCTCGTTTAAAAAAATCATAAAAATCACCAGATACTTCTAATGCGGGGACATTCATGCCTCTGATAGGAAAAATATTACTATCATCATCTTGGGGTAAAAGACCAATCTGTATTTCTCTTGCGAGCTCAAGCTCTTTCCGCATACGTTCTTTCTCAACTAAGGCATCTGCCATGCGTGCATTATGAATTGCTAACGCAGCATAAGATGCTAATACCATCGCAATAGATTCATCACGCTCATTAAATAGATCATTATTTTTTTTATTTATTAACTCTAAAGCTCCGATACATTCATCGTTGACTACTAAAGGTACGGCAAGAATTGATCGGGTAATAAAACCAGTGTCCGCATCAACTAATTTTGAAAAGTTAGGATCATTCTGTGCATCTCTAATCATTTGAGATTTTCTTGAGTTTACTGCATTCCCTATAATACCCTTTTCTGAAGGAATTCTTATTCCTGCAATATCAACTGGTCCAGCACATCTGACACAAACTAATTCTGAATTATTACTTTCTAATAAAAATATTGATGCTGCTTCTGAATTTAAATATTGCATGAAACGTTCAATAGCATTTTGCAGTGTTTGTGATACATCAAGCGAGTTTGAAAAATTTTGTGCTATTTCTGCTAATAAAGTAAGTTGCTTCTCATTTGCATTACCTTCCTCAAAGAAGTGTTGAGTAATCTCATTATATTGTTTATTGGGTGATTGCCCTTTCTTCATCATGAAATCCTTTTTAGACACTCCATATATTCATTCTCATCTGGTAATTGATTTTTGCATTGCGCTTCCCACAAACTTGTTCCAAGACATTCCATCATTTTATGTTCTGCATCATGAAGGCTAATGGATCTCGAAATTATTTGTTTAAAGATGGTATTAATGCCTACTGGTCTATCAGAATTAACCTGTTCTTTTAGTGCAATATGCATCCCCATATGTAAAAAAGGGTTTATTTCATTATTTTCAACATTAAAATCATTTACATTTACTGATTCTTTGCTATCTAAATAATAATGATATTCTGGATGCTCAGAAATAACATCAGAAATAACTACTTCCTCAAGTTCGAGCGGAAGTTTATTCTTTTGTTTTTTCCATACATTATAAAAATAAGCTCTGGATTCATCTCTATTCTGAATGAACATTTTTTTGTTATCTTTAAGTGTAAAGCCAAATCATTATATTACTCTTTGGTATCAATGTTTTATATGCTTTTTGCGTTCTTTCCATTCACAATCATCAAAAATAATACAGGAATCACATTTTGGATTGCGGGCAGTACATGTGTAACGTCCATGTAAGATAAGTAAATGGTGGGCATCCCTCTTAAAAACATCAGGTACATACTTTAAAAGTTTTTCTTCTACTTCTAATACACTTTTACCTGGCGCAATTCCGATTCTATTTGATACGCGAAAAATATGTGTATCAACAGCAATCGTTGGTTCTCCAAATACGGTATTTAAAATAACATTTGCTGTTTTCCTACCCACACCAGACAATTCCTCTAATGCTATTCTATTATTTGGGACCTCACCATTGTACTTTTCAAGCAACATCTTACAGGTCTCAATAATGCTTTTTGCCTTATTATTATATAGTCCGATCGTTTGTATATAACTCTTAACCTTCTTTAAACCGAGAGATAAAATGGTTTCTGGTGTATTCGCTATTGCAAAAAGATTTTTTGTAGCCTTATTAACGCTTATATCGGTAGCCTGAGCCGAGAGTATAACGGCGACTAATAATTCAAACGGGGTTTTATAGATCAATTCTGTTGTTGGTGAAGGATTCTTTTTATTCAACAGATTAAAAATGTTTGTACGTTTTACTTTATTCAAAATCAATAAGCCAGATTTAACAAAATTTATTAACTCAAGATTGCATGATCTTATCAGAGTCGATCTTTTTTAAAAGGTCCTGCATGTAATCAAAACGATGTAATGCACTATTCATTTCAAGAATCTCCTGTTTTATTGATAAGTCGAATGGAAGTAATTCTGCCAAACGCTCGCTAACCCAATTGGCTTCATCAAACCTACCTAACATATTTTCCATTGGTAATTTATGACGGGTTACTATCTCTCTAAGTAAATCTGAAAAGTTCTGATATGTAGCAGGCATTGGATTATTATTATTATCATTTAACCATTCAACATTTCCGATACATAAATTATTCTCAGATCTTTTATGAGAATTGACTCTAAAACGTTTTTCTCCTCTAACAGCTATACCTAACAGACCATCTTCCATTTGACTCCAATCAATGATTTTTGCATATGTTCCCATAGAAAAAAAATCACAAGACTTGTCTATGCCCCTATCTTCTTGAATTAAACAAATACCAAAACCAGTATCATTTCGGAAGCAATCCCGCACCATATCAATGTACCTTGGTTCAAAAATCCTCAATTTGAGCTCGCCTTCAGGAAATAACACTACGTTTAACGGGAAAAGTGAGATTTTCATAACTTACTTAATCTCTCAATTAATTTTTGATGTATATCACCAAAAGCACCATTACTCATAATCACAATATGATCTTGAGGTTGAACCTCGCTGCTAACTAACTCAACTATTTTATCTACATCAACAAAAACTTGACAGCGATTGCCAAGTTCGTTCATGTGTTCAGCAATATTCCATTTTAAGTCTTTCGCTTGATAAAGAAATACTTGATCAGCGTCTGCAAAAGCAGCCGATAACGTATCAGCATGGACGCCCATACGCATTGTATTAGAACGGGGCTCCATAATTGCAATTATACGTCCATTTTCTGCATAACTCTTTATGGCCTGCAAACTTTTTCTAATTGCTGTGGGATGGTGGGCGAAATCATCGTAAATATAAATATCATTAGAGTCATAAATGCATTCGAGTCGTCGCTTAACAGACTTAAATTCAGATAAAGCTGCGCAAGCTTTTTCCACAGAAACACCAATATTTTTAGCTGCAATAATTGCAGCTAACGCATTAAAAGCATTGTGCTCGCCAATAACAGGCCAAGAGACTTTCCCCACTTCATTTCCACTATTGATAATGGAAAAATCACGGTAATCGCGGCTTGCATCTGTTATTGACCAGTCAGAGCCAGCCCCTAAAAATGTCTCGAGTGGTGTCCAGCAACCCATCTTTAATACGGTCTCAACTTCATTATCACCTAGGGGATAGATAATTTTTGCAGTTTCGGGAAGTGTCCGAACCAAATTATGAAATTCGACTCTTATAGCAGCAAGATCGTGAAAGATATCAGCATGATCGTACTCAATATTGTTTATTATCAGTGTATCAGGATGATAATGAACAAATTTTGAGCGTTTATCGAAAAAGGCCGTATCATACTCATCAGCTTCAATAACAAAATATTCAGAATCAGTATAAGATGCTGATTTTCCAAAGTTTTCAGCTACTCCACCAATAAGAAATGAGGGGTTAAGACCCGAATATTCTAAGATCCAGCTTAATATGGTCGTAGTTGTGGTCTTTCCATGCGTTCCGGAAACCGCTAATACGTGCTTGTTATGCAAAACCTCTCTATATAGCCATTCTGGGCCCGACATAAATGGCAGTCTTTGATTAAGCATATATTCAATTGCAGGATTACCACGCGATAAGGTATTGCCTACCAGAATTAAATCAGGGCAGGAATGTAGATGTTCAGCCTCATAACCATTCATAACATCAATGCTGAGTTTAATCAGCTCGTCACTCATCGGTGGATACATATTTTGATCGGAACCAGTTACTTCGTGCCCCAATTGTTTTGCGATCTGAGCAAGTCCACCCATAAAAGTCCCGCATATGCCAAGAATATGGATATGCATTAATTTATTTCCTCAAGTGTCTGAAAAATATATCTCATAATAATTTAGAGGTGGTCACGGAAAGAATTATAGTCATATTCTTTCAACAGTCTAAAATTAGAATTTTCATCTAATAAATATATAGATGGCAAATTTATACCATTAAACATGTTTGCTTTAACCTGCATATAAGCTCCAACATTTTCAAACACCACTAAGCTACCTAATTCAAGTGGGTCTTCAAAACAATATTCTCCAAATAAATCACCACTTAAACAACTAGACCCTGCGAGATGATATTTATAGTCAGTTATATCTTGTGAATACATCACTTTAGGCTGATATTGATATTCAAAGACCTCGGGTAAGTGGTTTATTGAAGTATCTAGTATGGCAATTTGTTCGCCCCCACTGTGAAAAAGATCAATAACACTGGCAATCAAATAACCTGCATTCCCAGTAACAGCTTTACCCGGCTCAAAATAAACATCGACAGAAAAATTATCTTGTAACCATCTTATTATATCTACTAATGGCAAAAAATCATTTCCACTATCTATCAAATAGCCACCCCCCAGATTAAACCACTTTAATTCTATTTGATGTTGTTTAAGTACTAACATTATCTTACTTACTGTTTGTCTCATCTCATCAAAATTAATGGATTCACAGTTGTTATGAACATGTATGCCATCGATCACAGACCAATCTATGCTATTAAAATTTTTATCTTCATTAAGATAAGTTAATGGAATACCTAACTTTGAAAAAGAACGACACGGATCAAATCTATCGTCACTAACAAAAGATAATTCAGGATTTATTCTAATACCACAACTTGATTTAGTTTTAATTTCATCTGAAAAATTATTTAGCTGAGTTATTGAATTTAATGTAATAAAATCAGATAAAGTCGAGAGCTTGTTTAACTCATTTTTATTAAAACCAGGAGTACTTATATGAACTGTTTGTTTCGAATCAAGTATTTCTTTGGCAAGTTGCAGCTCAAACATGGAGCTACAAGAAAAACCATTAACATACGGCTTAATTAGTTCAAGTAATCCAATATTGTTTGCAGATTTAATCGAATATAATAAAAAATAACCACTATCTTCTTGTATCTTGTTCATAATTTCTAGAACATTGATAATTTTGTCAGTGTCATAGACATAAGCAGGTGTTTTCAAGTTAAATTGATGGAAAATTGAATCTTTCATGTTATTGTTATTCTAACGCATTACAAATCAAGAAGAGGCTACTTAATGAAAAATAAAACTAGTTACGTCTTTACTCCCCTATTTTTGTTAATAAGTCTAAATGCTTATGCTGAATACAAAACTACTGATTTTAGTAAAGAAGAATACCAAATGGTAGTAAATGCGTCAGGGGATTATACAGACTGCTTGAATGAATCTGCTATGAGTCAAATTGAACAACAAAATGACGTAAGAGTAATCGCTGACTATGCAATGAAAAAATGCGCGACAGTTCTTGAAGCACTTTATGACTATTTGGTCTCAGCTAATTATGCTCCTGAGGCTGTACGACGACTCGTTGGTCGAGCAAGTAATAAGGCTTCTAATAAATTATTATCTAACCTAATGCGGTTCATGGCTATGAAAAAGAAATGATTTTATATAGTCCGTTCTTAATACAGCTTCGGGAGAAATTGTATTAAGAAAATTTACAAAATAAATGGCTGTAATTGCTTTAATGCCTGCTGATAAACCTGTCGCTTGAATGAAATAACTTCTTCAACAGGTCTCCAAAAATCTACCCATTTCCATGAATCAAACTCAGGCTCGCTTGTGTACGACAGATCGAGATAAGTTTCATCAGCTGTTAATTTCAATAAATACCAAATCTGTTTCTGACCAATACACGAAGGTCCTCTATTTTGACGAATATACCGTTTTGGTAGCCAGTATCGTAACCAATCATCAGTAAAGTTTATTAATTCAACATGCTCTGGTTCAAGACCAATTTCCTCTTTAAGCTCACGATACATAGCCATTTTTGGGGATTCATCCTTTTTAATGCCCCCTTGAGGAAATTGCCAGGCATCCATACCTATACGTCGAGCCCAAAAAACTTGCCCTTGATCATTGGTTAATATAATACCTACGTTTGCCCGAAAACCTTCTGAATCAATCATATTACTAATACCAAATTAACTAGCTTGTTACTTTGGCAATCCTACATCACAAATAATCTAAATGAAAACATTTACCTTCTTTAAAATAATTCATAGACTAGCTAATTTTATTTATAGTGCAATAAACTAATAATATGAGACTTGCTATATTTGACATTGATAACACCCTGATTGCTGGTGATAGCGATCTTTTGTGGGGGGAATTTCTGTGCGAAAGAAATTATATTGAATCAGAAACATACAAGGCTGCACATAAGAAATATTATCAAGATTATCTAAAGGGTAATCTTGATATTAATGATTTTTTAAGCTTTCAACTAAAAGTTCTTGGAGATAATGATCTTAATATATTAAAAAAATGGAGAAAAAATTTCATTGAAGAGAAAATTAAACCCATAATATTACCAAAAGCATACACACTTGTAGAAGATCATCGAAGGCAAGGTCATGACTTATTGATTATTACTGCAACAAACCGTTTCATAGTTGATCCTATTGCAAGTGAGTTCAAGATAGAAAATATAATTGCTTGCGAACCAGAAATATATAATGAACAATTTACTGGTAAATTTACTGGTATACCCTCCTATGCTGAAGGAAAAGTTAAGCGATTTAATGATTGGCTAGAAAATAACGGACATAGACTTGAAGAGAGTTGGTTCTATAGCGACTCACATAATGATATTCCGCTTTTAAAAAAAGTTAATCATCCAACTGCTGTTGATCCGGATGAATTTTTAAAAGATGAGGCGGAGAAAATGAATTGGCCTATTATTAGCTTAAGATAAAAAATATTAATCGAGAATACTGGATAACGCTGCCTTTTCTTCTTCCAACTCTCTTTGTGTTGCATTGATTTTTAACTTACCAAACTCATCAATATCTAATCCCTGAACTATTTGATAATCGCTATTCTTACAAGTAACTGGAAATGAAAAGACTAATCCTTTCGGTATTCCGTAACTCCCGTCGCTCGGCACACCCATGCTAACCCAATCATCCTCAGCTGTACCCGTTACCCAGTCACGCATATGTTCTATAGCGCCATTCGCCGCTGAAGCAGCACTAGATGCTCCACGGGCATTAATTATTTCAGCTCCCCGTTTTGCAACACGAGGAATATATTCTTTCTTATACCAATCAAAATCTATTAAACTTTTTGCTGATTTGCCTGCAATGATGGTATTTGTTATATCCGGATACTGTGTTGTTGAATGATTGCCCCATATGGTCATTTTCTTAATGTCGTTGACTGATGAATTTGTTTTTGAGGCGAGTTGAGCTATCGCACGATTATGATCAAGTCGAGTCATTGCTGTGAAATTTCGCGAGTTTAAATCGGGCGCACTAACCATTGCTGTATAGGCATTAGTGTTTGCTGGATTTCCAACAACCAAAACTTTTACATCGCGACTGGCATTTTCATTTAAACCATTTCCTTGTAGCTTAAAAATACCACCATTGGCTTCCAATAAATCACTGCGTTCCATACCAGGACCTCGCGGTCTTGCGCCAACTAATAACGCATAATCAACCTCTTTAAATGCGGTGCTAATATCGTCCGTTAAAACAAAATCTGTAACTAAAGGAAAAGCGCAATCATCAATTTCCATGACAACACCCTCTAGTGCCTTCATCGCGGGAGTTATCTCAAGTAGCTGCAAAATAATGGGCTGATCTGCTCCCAGCATTTGACCAGAAGCAATACGAAACAATAAGGAATAACAAATCTGACCGGCAGCACCTGTAACAGCGATACGAACAGGTGTTTTCATATTTTTTTATATCTCCATAATAGTAATTTTATTTTCTTGGTTTTAATTAGCCTCTTTTCTCGATAGGAATATAATCTCGGGTCTTTTCACCTATATAAAGCTGTCTTGGGCGACCTATTTTGAAATCTGGGTCTTCCATCATCTCCAGCCATTGCGCAACCCAGCCCACTGATCTTGCTAATGCAAACATAACAGTATACATCGACATTGGAATTCCTAGTGCTTTAAGAATAATTCCAGAATAGAAATCAACATTAGGATAAAGTTTACGCTCAATAAAGTAATCATCTTCGAGTGCTATTTCCTCAAGTTTCATAGCAATGTCAAACAAAGGCTGATCAACAGTATCAATCTCATTGAGTAGATCGTGGCAAACTTGTCTAATGATTGTCGCTCTCGGGTCATAATTCTTATATACACGATGACCAAATCCCATCAACCTAAAAGGATCTTTTTTATCCTTAGCGCGCTCGATAAATTTAGGAATATTATCTTGCGTTCCTATTTCGGCTAACATCTTGAGTACCGCCTCGTTTGCCCCTCCATGAGCACGACCCCAAAGCGTAACAATACCGGCGGCAATACAAGCAAACGGATTTGCTTCAGCGCTCCCGGAAAGTCTAACAGTTGATGTTGATGCATTTTGTTCATGGTCAGCATGCAAAATAAGCATCAAATTCAGTGCATTTATTGCTATAGGCTTTTGCTCATATTCACGCATGGGCACTGAAAACATCATGTTCAGGAAGTTCTCAACATATCCTAAATCATCTCGTGAATAGATAAATGGATGTCCAACAGAATGTTTATAGCAATGCGCTGCCAATATTGGCATTTTTGCAATAACCCGAATTGCTGTTAACTCGCGATCAACAGGATCATTTATATCCATAGCCTCATGATAATAAGAAGATAATGCTCCGGTTACTCCAATCAATATAGACATAGGATGCGCATCATGAAGATAACCAGTATAAAAACGCTCAAGATGCTCGTGGACCATATTACGTTCATTAAGATTTGAGCGAAATTTATCAAATTCAACTACTGTTGGGAGTTCACCGTATAGTAAGAGATAGCATACCTCCAGATAGGAACTTTGTTTTGCTAATTGGTCAATTGGATAGCCGCGATGAAGCAATATACCTTTTTCTCCATCTAGATACGTAATTTTGCTTTTACATGAGGCTGTAGTCACGAATCCTGGATCGAAAGCAAACATACCAAGTTCTTTGTATAGTGTCTTTGTATCAATGACTGGCGCACCATAAACACCGTTCAAAATTGGGCATTCAACCTTTTTACCGGTCCGATTATCGGTAATAGTGACTGTCTCAGCCATTTAATTCTCTCCCTAATTTTTGAATTATATTTTTTAAAAAACTTACTAATTGTTACAAATTTAAAGAATACAAGAATACAGAATTATAAGGTGCTACAGCAAGAAAGATTAGCTAGATCGTATATATTTTTTTCGATCTCACTAAAAATTTTTTATAGATAAATATCGACAATACTATTTGATGTCTGCTATTATTTGAACTCAATGTTGCATCGCAGCATTAAAATAAGGATTATTATTAAATTTAAAAAATAAAGATGAATAATAAACGAATTATTAAAAAATATCCTAATCGCCGTCTTTACGACACTGAAGATAGTATATACATTACCTTGGAAAATATTAGAGAGTTAGTGATTAAAAATAAAGAATTTATTGTCAAAGATGTAAAAACTGATGAAGATCTCACTAAAAACACTCTCCTTCAAATTATCATAGAACGAGAAGGTAATAGTGGGCCTCTTTTTTCTACGGAAACACTAGCTCATATTATACGCTTTTATGAAGATTCAATTAAATCTATTGCAGGTGATTACTTGCAAGAAAGTATTAGGCAATTTGCTTTAAAAGAAAATAACACCCAACACTATATAAAAACTAATGCCATTGAAAATCTAATTAATGACAATTAAATTAAAAAAGAAAATAATAACTACGCCTAGAAAAAGCATCCATAAAAAATATCGAATCTAAATAAATTATTAAACTTAAATTAATCTTTTTTATTTAATTATTTCTTATTGATTTTTTGTTAAATCAGTTAATCCTTCGTCAATATTTTGTGTTTCTTTGGCAGAATCATTTCTTTGTAATTCAATTCGCGCAAGGTAATCTTCACTCACATCCCCTGTAATATATTCCCCAGTAAAACAAGACGTATCGAATTTAGTGATAGAATCATTCCCTTTTTGAGCAGAAGCAATAAGATCTTCAATATCCTGATAAACTAACCAATCAGCGCCGATTGTTTCGGCAACTTCATCAGCGCTACGATTGTAAGCAATCAACTCATTTACAGAAGGCATATCTATTCCATAAACATTTGGATGTCTCACTGGTGGTGCAGCTGATGCAATATAAACACGTTTTGCGCCAGCCTCTTTTGCCATTTGAACAATTTCCCTTGATGTCGTGCCTCTAACAATCGAATCATCAACAAGCAAGACATTTTTATCCTTAAACTCTAAGTTAATAGCATTTAATTTTTGGCGAACCGATTTCTTACGAATACTCTGTCCTGGCATAATAAATGTACGAGGAATATATCTATTTTTCACAAATCCTTCTCTATACTTAATTCCAAGATCGTATGCTAATGATAATGCTGCTGTACGACTTGAGTCTGGAATTGGGATCACAACATCTATATTATGTGTTGGATATAGTTCTAGAATTTTTTGTGCAAGTGTTTCGCCCATCCTCAATCTAGCTTTATAGACAGAAATACCATCAATTATTGAATCAGGTCTAGCAAGATAGACATACTCAAAAATACAAGGGCTGTGATTTATATTTTCAGAGCATTGTCGTGAATAAACTTCTCCTTCAACTGTTATGAATACTGCTTCTCCAGGTTTAATATCACGTATAAGTTGAAAGTCCAATGCATCCATTGCAACGCTTTCAGAAGCTATAATAAATTCTGCCCCATCATCAGTCTTTCTATCTCCAAAAACAATAGGTCTTATACCATTTGGATCTCGAAAACCAAGAATGCCAACGCCGGTGATCATTGCTACTGCTGCATATCCTCCTTTGCAGCGTTGATGTAGGTGTTTAACCGCAGAAAAAATATCGTCGGGTTGTAATTCGCTACGATGTTTTCCGATTTTATTTAATTCATGAGCTAGAATATTTAATAGCACTTCAGAATCAGAATTAGTATTTAAATGACGAAGATCATCGCGCATCAGATCTTGTTTCAAAGATTCAGCATTTATTAAATTGCCATTATGAGCAAGCGTAATTCCATAGGGGGAATTGACATAAAATGGCTGGGCTTCGGCCGAAGAGGAACAGCCTGCTGTTGGGTAGCGAACATGGCCTATTCCCATATTTCCTTTTAAATTAAGCATATGCCGAGTTTTAATCGCATCTCTAACAAGTCCATTATCTTTTCTAAGATATAAAGTACTTTCGTCACAAGTAACAATTCCTGCGGCATCTTGTCCACGGTGTTGGAGCACTGTCAAACCATCATAAATAGCCTGATTAACAGCACTTTTTGCAACAATTCCAACTATTCCACACATAATAAACTCACGAAAAAATAATTAGTCATTTTTTGCTGCCTTTTCATATGAATGATATTTTGTTACACCCTCGCCTAAAAAATCTGAACTCCAAATACTAACAATCTCAAATGGTTTAACCAATTTTGATTCTCTCCACCAAATCTCCTCTGGAATAGGCGTAAAACCCACCAGAAACACAACAACTGCTACGATAAGACCACCCAATCCCATACCAAAAAAAAACCCTAACAATCTATCTGCAATAGTTAGGCCCGTTCTACCTAATAGTTTAATAATAAAGTAGCTAAAGCCACTTGATATCAATAAGCATAAAATAAATAATACAATGAACACCAGAATTATTCTTAACATTGGAGGATCAATATGATTCTCAAGAAGAGGTGAAAGATAAGGCGCTAATTTAACTGCAAGACCCAATGAAATCACCCAGCATAATAAAGAAAGAATAATATTGAGAAAACCATATATAACACCAACCACTGTTGGTAATAATATCGCGCAAAGAATAACTATGTCGGCCGTGCTCATTATTTTATGATTGATTGATTTTTTAATTAAAAATTATGGGTATTTTTTAATTATACCATTCAGTTTCATTTTATTTTTAATTCCCTTGAGTAGATTCATGGCATCGGTCTCATTATATTCTGGCCCCAAACAAACTTGGTGCATGATCTTATTATTTTGTGTTATCGGATTAACAAAAGAACGAAAACCAGCTTTCTTTACTTTCTGATTTAATTTTTCTGCATTATCTTTACTTGAAAAACTCCCTACCTGAACAACCCAATTCATTTGACCTACTGCATTATTTTTTAACATTTCTTGATTAAAAGGAATCTCTTCAACTACTGGGGCTAAGCTTTCTTCAACTACTGGGGCTAAGCTTTCTTCAACTACTGGGGCTAAGCTTTCTTCAACTACTGGGGCTAAGCTTTCT
>Ga0209403_10002415_pt1 | contig 22345 bp, 23 predicted proteins | sample ArcticOcean_MG_C_8_FD_187440 | JGI IMG/M metagenome (GOLD analysis project Ga0209403, IMG submission 187440) | Marine microbial communities from western Arctic Ocean - ArcticOcean_MG_CB11_86 (SPAdes) (version 2) | ecosystem: Environmental > Aquatic > Marine > Oceanic | place: Arctic Ocean... | reverse complement strand
TATTCGTCTGGGGCAGCGGGGCGAAGAACGCGCGCGCGACCACGGGCATCAGATAGGCGATGTTGAGCAGCGAACTCACGATCAAGACAGCCGCCACCGGCAGCATTCCGGCGTCGATCGTGCCGAGCAGCAAGAACCACTTGCTCCAGCTCCCGCCCATCGGAGGTAGCCCGATGATGCTGATGGCCCCGATTCCGAAGCACGCCATCGTGATCGGCATCTGTCGACCGATGCCGCGCATGTCGCTGATCTCGGTCTTGTGCAGCGTCACCATGATCGCGCCCGCCGCGAAGAAGAGTGTGATCTTGCCGACTGCGTGCATCGCGATGTGCATGCTGCCGCCCAGCACGCCGGCGGAGGTTGCGAGCGCGGCACCCAGCACGATGTAGCTCAGCTGACTGACGGTCGAGTACGCGAGCCGCGCCTTCAGGTTGTCCTTGCCGAGCGCGACGAGGGACGCCGCGATGATCGTGAACGATGCGACATAGACAAGCCAGTCACTCATCGCGGTCTCGGCCAAGAATTCGATGCCGAAGATATAGACGACGATTTTGAGAACGCTGAACACGCCAGCCTTCACGACTGCGACGGCGTGCAGCAGCGCACTGACTGGCGTGGGGGCAACCATGGCCGCGGGGAGCCAGCGGTGGAAGGGCATCAGCGCGGCCTTGCCGGTGCCGAAGGCGAAGAGCGCGAGCAGGACGCCGATCATCAGCGGCTCGGCGTGGCCGCGCAGGATACCGCCGGGCTCGAAGTCGAGCGTCCCAGTCAAAGAGTACGTCCACCCGATCGCGAAGAGGAGGAAGAGCACGGAGGTCGTGAGCAGGACGCCCAGATAGACCCGCCCTGCGTCGCGCGCCTCTTTCGTTCCGGCGTGCGTCACCAGCGGATAGGTTGATAGCGTGAGCGCCTCATAGAATAGAAACAACGTCAGCAGGTTGCCCGCCAGCGCGACGCCCATCGTAGCCGCGATGGCCACGGCGAAGCACGTGAAAAACCGCGTCTGGTTCACCTCCTTGTGCGCGCGCATGTACCCGATGGCGTAGACCGTCGTGACGATCCACAGCCCGGACGCGACGAGGGCGAACAACATGCCGAGCGGCTCGATCTCGAAGGCGATCGAAAGACCGGGCAGCATCTCACCCAGCTCGACCTCAAGATGCTCACCGGCCTGCTGACGGCCCAGGATCGAGCACACGACCGTAAACAGCGCACCAGCCGTCGCCAGGCTCGAGGCCTCGCGTACGTTCGGCCAGCGCCCAAGCAGCGATACCGCAAGGGCACCAGCGAGCGGTAATGCGACCGCAACCGTCAGCAGCGTCCCGCCCTCCATCACGCCGCCCCACCAGACCCGAGCAGCGCCTCGGCCGCCCGACGCGCCAGGCCTGACGTCAGTTCGCCGTCGACACCGAACCAGACCGTCGCCACGACCAGCAACCACATTGGCACGAGCATCGAGAGCGGCGCCTCGCGGACCTTTCCGCGGCCAGGCGGCGGCGCTTCGAACCAGGCGACCTCGACCACTCTCCAGACGTACACAACGGCAAGCAGGGAGCTCGCAAGGATCAGCGCCGCGATCGGCCAGTAGCCGCCCGCGAGCGCGGCCTGGACCAGATACCACTTACTGATAAATCCAGCTGTGCCCGGCACGCCGATCAGGCCGACCCCTCCGACGACAAACGCGCCCATCGTGAGCGGCATGTCCTTGCCGATGCCCCGCATGTCGTCGATGTGCGTCGAGCCGATGCGCGCGACGACGCAGCCGAGGGCGCAAAACAGCATCGCCTTCATCACGGCGTGGTTCGCCATGTGCACGATGCCGCCGGTCAGACCGAGCACCGACGCGAAGCTAATACCGAGCACCATGTATCCGATCTGCGCGACGCTTGAATACGCCAACAGCCGCTTGACGTCCTGCTGGAAGATGGCCACGAGCGACGCAGAGAACATGGCCACCAGGGCCAACACCATCAGGACCGTGGACAGCGGCATCCGCTCGAACGAGAATTCGACGCCGTACACGCTCAGCGAGAAGCGCAGCAACACGTAGACGGCCACCTTCGTCGCGGTGCCGGCGAGAAACGCGGTGACGACCGACGGGGCATAGGTGTAGGCGTTGGGTAGCCAGAGGTGGAACGGGAACAGCGCCATCTTGATGCCGATGCCGATCGTCAGGAAGCCAAATGCCGCGAGCACGGTGCGCGTCTCGGCCACACCCCGCAGGCGCACGGCCATGTCGGCCATGTTGAGCGTGCCGGTCATCATGTACATCAGCCCGATCCCGATCAGGATGAACGTCGCACCGATGGTGCCCATGATCAAATACTGGTAGGCCGCCGCCAGGGCGCGGCGATCGCGACCAAGGCTGATCAGCACGTAGCTGGACAAGGCGGAGATCTCGAGGAACACGAAGACGTTGAACAGGTCGCCTGTGATCACGATCCCCAGCAGGCCCGAGAGCGAGAGCAGATACATCACGTGGAAGCGCGAGTACTGGTCGTAGGGAATCTCGATGTCGAGGCTCTCGTGGGAGTACCACATCACGGCGGCGCCGATCCCGGAAACGATCATCAGGACCAGCACCGTGAGTGCGTCGATGCGGTACTCGATGCCGACCGGGGCCGCCCATCCGCCGAGCGCGTACGCGATCACGCCGCCCTCGGCCACCTGAGCGCTGAGCATCAGCGATATTCCGAAGGTCAGGGAGGTGACCAGCAGCGTGAGCATGTGCACGGTCCGACGGTGCCGAATCAGCGCGCAGACCGGGCTCGCAAGAAGCGGTAATACGACTTGCAGCGGCGCGAGATGCTCGAACATCAGGCCTTGTGGTCCTGTGCCTGGATTTCATCCTCTTCGATCGTTCCGTACTCTTCCTGGATGCGCACGACCAGCGCAAGCCCGACCGCGATCGTCGCGACGCCAACGACGATTGCGGTCAGGATCAGCACACTCGGCAGGGGATTCGAGTACACCGCGTACCCTTCCGCGACGATCGGCGCCGTGCCACCCTCGATAACACCGATTGTGATGTAGAGCAGGAAGACCGAAACCTGGAAGACCGAGAGACCGATGAGCTTTTTGATCAGGTTGTGCCGCGCAATGACGATATAAAACCCCGTCATCATCAGTACGATCACGATCCAGTAGTTGAAGAGCCCGAGCACGTCCGTCACTGGCGGCGAATCAGCTCGGCAAAGCTGTAAAAGACCGTGATCATCACCGAGGCGACCGTGATAAAGACGCCCGTTTCGACGAGCAGGATTCCGTGGTGTTGCCCGTCGTGGCCGAGCGCGTCGTAGTCGAGGAATTCACCACCGAGCAACATCGACGCGATGCCGACGCCGATGTAGAGCAGCAACCCCAGCGCCACGCCAGACTGGACCAGTCCGGGCCGGATCGCGCGCTCGGCCGCCTGGAGGCCGAAGATCAGGCCATACAACACGATGGCAGCGGCAAAGATGACGCCCGCCTGGAAGCCACCGCCGGGCCCGAAGTCGCCGTGCCACTGCACGTAGAACGCGTACAGGAGAATGTGCGGGATCAGCAGTTTCGTGACGAAACGGAGGATAACGTGGTTCTTCATTTGCCAGGCCCCTCGTCGACCGGCTCAGGTTCGATCTCCATGCTGGGATCAGGGCGGCGATGCCGCGCGCCGGCCAGGACCATCAGGACGCCGAGGCCCGCCGTGAAGATCACCGCTGTTTCTCCCATCGTGTCGTAGCCACGGAAGCTCGCCAGCACGGTGGTCACTGTGTTCGGAATGCCTACGACAAACCCATCGCCGGGATTGCTTCCCGCGGCGTGGCCCTCCTCCTGTTCGGAGGGCGCATTGGCCGAGTCCAGATAGATACGGGTGATAGGGCTGGTGGTTGCGGGTGCATCCGGATCGCCGTAGCTCGGCATGTCGAGTGTGCCGTAGACCAGCACGCCGCCGGTCAGCAGCACGGCGACCAACGCGATCGGCGATTCGCGAGATGGTTTCTCCTCGGCGTTCACGACGCACAAGGTGGCCAGGATCAAAATGGTCGACATCCCGGCCCCGACAGCCGCTTCGGTGAATGCGACATCGGGAGCATCGAGGAATAACATCCAGCACGCACCGAGCAGACTGAAGATCCCGGTCAGCATGGCGGTGGCGAGCAGGTTGCGCAGCCGCGCAATCGCAATCGCGGTCGACGCCAGCAGCGTCAGCAGGACGATGTCGATCAGCTGCTCGCCGCTCACGGTATGTCGCCCTCGTGGGCTGGCGCCGGGTCGTCGGCGAGCAACGGCTCGTGGCCGGTGGTATGAGCTGCGTGGATCAGTGCGTGGGCTGCGGTCGGGCTCGTCACATACAAAAAGAACAGGATGAGGGCGAGCTTCACAGCGACCGTCCAGTCAGGCGACTGAAACATCAGGCCAATCAGGACGAGCGCAGCGCCCAGGGTGTCGGTGACCCCGGCTGCGTGCATGCGGGAGTAAAACTCGGGAAACCGCAGCAACCCGATCCCCCCGATGACACAGAACGTCGCGCCTGGTACGATCCACAGCCAACCGAGTAATTCGCGAACAGCGTCCACGACCGTCAGTCCTCCCCGGCGGCGAGACTACCGCGCTTGAAGTACTTGAGGATCGCGATCGTACCGATGAAGTTCAGCAGTGCGTACAACAGAGCCAGATCGAGAAAGTCGGGCCGCCCCGTAAAAAAACCGAGCACCGCGATGAACAGCACGGTCGCTGTACCGAACGTGTTGACCGCCAGGATACGGTCGTAGACGCTGGGACCGAGAGTCGCGCGCACCAGCGCCAGTGTCATCGTCACGAGGATCCCGAGCAGAGCGATCGCGAGATAGCCCTTCACGCCGACGTGCCTTCGAGCGCCGCGCACCGTCGTTCCATGCTCCCTTCCTCGACACCTCGCGCAGCATCCGCATGCAGCGCGTGGACGAGGATCTCGCCGCCACTGAGGTCGATCGAGACCGTTCCTGGTGTGAGCGTGATGCTGTTGGCGTAGATCACTTGCGCCAGCTCAGATTTCTGCGAAGCCGGCACGCGAATGATACGGGGCGCGATCGGCGGCGGGCCAAACGCCAGGATGCGGCGCGCCACGTCGACGTTCGCCTTGATGATTTCCCAGGCGAGCCACGGCACGTACAGGGCGAGCCGTGCGAAGCTCAGCCCGAGCGGCGCGCCCTCAGAGTCGACCACGCGCATCCGGACCGAGATCGCCACGACGGCTGCAATCGAAAACGCGCCGAGCCCGATCGTCAGCGGCTCGAAATGCGCGGACCATCCCAGCCACGCGACCGCGAGCACGGCCGCCAAACTTGCGATGTGCTTCATATAGTTCCCTCGACTCACCGACGGACGCGTCGGCACCATCGTTGAGTATAGACGAGCCCTCGCCGGCTTTCGATCCGCGAGAGAGGGTCGACATGATCGACGCGATTCTGCCGCCTTAGGCCCCTCCCGACTGCACCAGTCTTCCACAGCCCAGATGTGCCCCCACGCTCAGGCGGAGCCGTTGGCGATCAACGTACTGGGTGTCAGCGATCGTGCGCTTCCACTCGAGCAGACCCCGGTCGTACACCGTTTGGACGAACCAGCGCTCCAGGGTTGATCTCCGCTCAAGGGGTTGTCGACGCGAGACCGTCGGTTGCCGTCGATACCACTGACGTGTGCCGCCCAAGGAACGCGGCCACGACTATCCGCCCTCGGACGCGAGTGACGCCCACGGCCGGCCCCCCTCATTCGTTTCCAAGAACAGCTGGCACAACGTTCAGGACCCGCCTGAGCGCATCAGACGGGAGCTCGGCCGCAAGAGGTGCTGCGCCCTTCCTCGCGAGCAGCCGCAGCTTCGTCGGCCTCCCTTTGTCAAGGGTGGTCGTGAGGCCGTGTAGCGCCTCGACCACCCCCAAGCCAGCGCGTGCCAGCAGACCGCTGAGGCACGCTTCGGTGAACGCGACGATGTGCGTGCGTGGCTGCAGACAGTACTCCACATCGCGATGGATGTCGATCGTGTCGACCCGCGGCACGCTCACGAGGCAATAGGCACCCGGCCTCAGAGATCGCGCCAGCTCACGCAGGATGTCCAGCGGGCGTCCCAGATGCTCCAGGACTTGATAGACGATGACGAAGTCGAACTGCGGCTCAGACGGTACGGCGGCTAATCGATGATGCCGCACGAATGCCGCATCGGTTGACGGCTCGATCCCGAATGTCTCCCAGCCGTGATCCTGAAACGTGTTTAACCACGTGCCCGTGCCGCAACCGAAGTCCAAGACGCGGGCATCGGCAGATGGTCGACTCGCCGCGAAGTGCCGATCGAGCGCCGCCAGCATGATCGGCGCGCCGCCTTTCGTCTTGGTCTGCGCGTTGGTGACCCGGCCGGCCCGCTTCTCGCGATACGTGCCTTCACGTGCATATTGAGCGGTCAGTGCTGCGGTCCCCGGCTGGGGATACACAAAGAGGAGCCCACAGTCCTGACATGCCAGGACTTGCCTCTTCGCGCCCATCGGCCAGGCGTCCACGACACCCACCCGATGACTATCGCAGGCCGGGCACGAAATGATCTGATCCATGGTCGGTGCGTTTCTCAGGCTGGCATTCTGCGACCGTGACTCCGGTGTGGCATCGCGATGCCAGCGCGCTCTTCATCAGCAGCAGGCTCCAGGAGGCCCGCCCAAGCCGTGACTGCCACGATGATGTTCTCACTCGCACGGAGCTCATTGCCGGACACGGCGCCGTTGTTGACCGCGACCTGGGCCTCGATCGACACGCGTGAGGCGCCCTGAGACACTGCGTGATCCGCGATCGTTCTCGACAGAAGATACAGCATCAACATGTTATGCGTCGCCCGGGGTTCACTCCCCATAGCTCCCTCGGGATCCCAGCACCAGTCGGCATCGATTCGTCTGACAGACGTGCGCACCCTCCTGTCGGTCGGTCGCTCCTCGCACCCACGCGAGTCCGCCTCGGCGCTTCGTGCGCTGGCGGACCGTAGGCAGGATGTTGCGCCACGATGAAGATCCTGTTTCGGACGATCGCTGTGGCCGGTATCGCGAACGGCAAGATCAGTCACGACGGCCCGAACGTTGTGGCGTGACCAAGAGATCTCGGCTAGTGGAATCGTTCCGGCGCCGTCTTTCGCGCCCGGCTCCGACCGGTCAGTGCTGCCCTCAACCGAATCGGCAGAAGTCGACGTGCGCGTTCCCGAAAGCCGCCCTGCTGCCACGCGTGCAGCGCCAAGGCGCGAATGGCCGGGGCCAGCGGCTTGTCTGGCAAGACGGGCGGCGGCGCCGTTCTCGCGGCCAGGAGGCGAAGCCGAAGCGGCCTCCCATTCGTGAACGCATCGTCCAACTCCGGAGAATCTAACCGAGTCGTGACTGCCAGACCCGCCCGAGCAAGCAAACCGCGCAGACAAGTTTCCGAGAAACACAGCGGATGGTTGTTGCCATTCACGCAGTACCGAAGATCACGGTGCTCTGGCAAGGCGTCAAGCCCGGGTACGCTGACAAACAGCGCGCCGTCATCTCGAAGGACACCCGCGATCTGATTCAGCAGGCCAAGCGGATCTGCGATGTGTTCGAGCACGTGGTTCAGGATGACGAGCCCAAAGCGTTGGTCCTGAGGCAGCGACGAAAGACGCCGGTGCCGAATGAACGCCACGTCCATTGACGGCTCGATCCCGTAGGTCTCCCAGCCGCGTCTCTGCAGCCAGTCGAGCATCTTGCCATCCCCGCAGCCGAAGTCCAACACGCTGGCACCAGGAGGCGGCGTATGGACCGGCGCGTATGGCGCTATGGCGTCAAAGAGCACATCGCGCTTTCCACGCGCTTTCTGGCGCTTCTTCCCCGAGGGGCTCCTTCGAGCCTTTGCCTCCAGCCACCGTAGCCGCTCGGCGTGTCGGGCCGCCCACTCTCCCCCCTCGCCGTAGAAGGCGGTCACCTGCTCAGATCGTGGCTGTGGATTCGAGAACAGCAGTCCGCAATCGCGGCACCCAGAAATCAGCCGAACGCTACGACGGCGCGCATCCTTTGGGATCCTGAACTCGTCCAGCAGCACGATTCGTGATGAGGCGCACGCGGGACAGGCGGATGCTTCGTCGTCAAAGCGCAGCCAATAGGTTGACGCCTTAGCGCTCCGCGACAACACGCGCCTCTCGACGGGTGAAGTAGGTCAACCCGGCGAGGAGCAAGAGCATCACACCGGCGGCGGTACCGGCCAGGGCGGCACCGTAGAACTCTCCAACGCCAAACAGCGACCACTTAAAGGTCTCGACGATGATCGCGAGCGGATTGAGGAGCATCCAACCGCGATACTCCGCAGGCACCTGGGACAAGGGATACATGACCGGTGTCAAGAGGTACCACACCCCCATGAGTCCACCGAGCGCAAACCGCATGTCGCGCGTTCTCTCTCCCCAGATGGACGTAAAGAATGAGAGCGCCAGCGCGAACAGAAGTGAGAGCAGAAGAGCTCCGACAGCGAGCAGCAACGCCCAATCTCCCCGCAAGTAGACGCGACCGTCACGCACTGTGTAGTAGGCCAGCGCCAGCGCAAATATCGCGACTTTGAGTGCCAAGTTGAGGAACGACGGCGTCATATTGCCGAACGGCAGGATCGCACGCGGATGGTACACCTGGCCGTACAGATCTCGGTTCATCTCCAAAGCCCGCGTGCCCCACATCAGGCTCGTGGAGAACACTTCCCACACCACCGTGCCAGCGAGCAGAAACAAAAAATACGGAAGGCCATCGGAGCCTACTCCCAGTAGCGCACCAAAGACGAGGGCCCGCAGCGCAAGCGGGAAGAGGGGATTGATGAACAGCCAGAGCCAACCAAGCACGGTGCGTCGATACATCTTTCGCAGGGCCCGATCGCCGACGAAACGAAGTAATCCGCGATGCTGCCAGACCTCGACCATCGTGCCTGCCACGCCGGGATATCGCGGCGACACCTCCCATCGCTCGGTCATAACTTGTCCATCGTCTCGCTCTCGGCCCGCAAGAAAAACCGGACGCCCGCGAAAAACGTCACGACGGTGACCGCCACTGTGTACAGGAACCACGTCCAGGAGTGCTCCATCCCTGGTAAGACCGCCCACTTAAAAGTCTCGACCGGCGCCGTCAACGGATTCAGATGCATCAGCCAGCGAAGGTCCTCTGGTACCTGCGACAAGGGGTAGATCACGGGCGTGAAGAAGACCCAGAATCCGACGACGTAGCGGAGCACAAATCGCGCGTCGCGCGCGCGGGCTTGCCAGACCGACGTGAAGAGCGTCACGGAAAACGTGAACGCAAGTACGAGCACAAGTGCCGCTACGGCGGCCAGGGGCCGCGGTTCCGACGCCACGTACCAGATACCGTCGTTGATGCGGTAGTAGATCAGCGTGCAGGCCAGGACGAGCGCCACGATGACGGGCTCGACGATACCGGGCGTCATCCCACCGAGTGGCAAGATAATCCTCGGGACGTACAGCTTTACGAGAAGCCCTCTGTTGACCTCGAGGCCGCGACTGCCTCGCACCAGCGGTCCGTCGAAACAATTCCACGGCACCTGGGCGGCAAGAAAGAACACCAGGTACGGAACTCCGCCCGATGCGATATTCATCACCGAGCCATACACGAAGCTAGCCACGAGAAGCGGCACGAGCGTCCGAAGGAAGATCCACCACACTCCGAGGTGGGTCTTTGCATACAGCGTCTGCAGCGCTTTGACCGAAAAGAACCAGAGAATCTGGCGGTACTGCCACACCTCGGCGGCACGGTCGCCGACGCCGTCTTGGGCATCGGACGCGATACGCCATTCGGCCGCTGTGTTAGACAACGGCCTTGGGCTTCTTGCTAGCTCTCGGGTGAAGGCGAGCGGTCCACTCGAGTTGAGGTGCAATCGCGCCGCGCCTGAGCTGATCGCCAGACTCATGACCGTACGCCATGAAGGTGAGCGCGTTGTTGAGCACCACCTTCGTCTCCTTGACAAGGGACGTGTAGACCGTAACGTTCACGGTATAGGCAGTCTCGGCCAACAGGTTGGCGGGAATCTTCACAAACAGGTCGACCACACCCATCTTTTCGGTGACAACTTCATCCTGAAGCGTCGTCCGAAACACCAGAAACCGCTTGGAGTAAAAATCCAGAAAACCGCGAATACTGAAGCCGCCCTTCCGCGCTTTGAGCCTGACCCGGACGTACACGTCCTCGGCTATGGGCGCGGCTCCGATCTCGGCACCCAGTGCGTTCAGCAGCCGAACCGAGGCAATCTCCGCCGCGATGTTCGCATGACGCCCTGTTTTCTTGCCGAACACAGCCTCGCGACCACCGCTTCGTAGCGCCGTCTCCTCATACTCGGCGACCATCGTCTCTGGCTCGCCGTCGCCCGCTATCGCGCCTTTCTCCAACCAGATGATCCGGTCACAGAGGCGCGCGACCGCAGACATGTCGTGAGACACGAACAAGACGGTCAATCCGCGCTCGGCTTCCTGCGCAATCCGTTCCATGCACCGCTCTTGAAAGGCCATGTCGCCAACCGCCAGGATCTCGTCAGCCAGCAGAATGTCTGGCTGCATATTGATCGCGACTGAGAACGCCAGGCGCAGGTACATGCCGCTGGAGTACTGCCGCACGGGATTGTCCGTGAAATCCTGCAACTCGGCGAACTCGAGGATCTCTGGGATGCGCTCGAGCGCCTCGCGCTTCGAGATCCCGTGCATCGCCGCGTTCATCAGGATGTTGTCGTGCGCGGAAAAATCCCGATTGAATCCCGCACCCAGTTCGAGCAAGGACACCACGCGGCCACGACCGCTCACCCGACCTTCCGAGGGTCTGGTCACGCGAGCAAGAATTTTGAGCAACGTCGATTTCCCAGCCCCGTTGGAGCCGATGATCCCGAGGAGCGTGCCCGGCGAAACCGAAAACGTCGCGTGGCGCAGCGCCCAGAGGTCGCTCCCTCCAGCGGGGCGACCGGGCATGGGGATTCTGGGCAGCGGCAGGCGTGCTACGCCCAGATTCAGCGTCCGCCGCGGTGGCGCCATCGCCGCCCGCTTGGACGCCACAAAATATCGTTTACCGAGATCGTCGACGACGAGACTGTCCATAGGGGGGTTCAGTTGGGCACCAGTCCGCGACCTCGAGCGTCCGGGCCGAAGTTACAGTCGATTATAGTCGCCACCGCACGAACTGGAGCGTGGCCGCACATCCCGCGCACCGGCGCGAGATATCGGCCGAGATGCCAGACGAATGGCTGTGTGCGGACACGTCCAGCTCTTGTCCGTTCGTGACAGAATCGCCCCGAGTCCATAACCCTTCCGTGGTCCGGTCACACAATTGGTCCAGGTGCTGTCCCTGGGATCGGACGACTGTCCGGGGAACACGACAGCCACGGAGCGTGGCTCATCATCCCTGGCACCAACCAGCATCCATAGTAACTTGCGGCGTGGATGATCATGCGGTCGACGCTGGCAGCGAACAGCCCAACGTGACGGTGCTGGCGACCGCTCACGCGACGACGCCGTGCAGCGACGCCTGTCTCGCACGGATGCCTGAAATCGACACGGTAGCCTCGGACACAACGCTGGATCTGGGCTGCCAACGGCTCGGGAACCTCCGTGGCTGAGCAAACATGGGTCGGACGCGACCGTGCCATCGGCGGGCGCTCTGGGTGGTGGCGGCCCTGGCACGTGTCGGTGGCGGTCCTGCTGGCGTGTCTCGTAGCCGGGACGGCCTTCTCCTACCGTTTCAACATGCTTGGCGGGTCGCTCGGAGGGTTCAACAACGATCATTACGATTTCTTGTTGGGGTCGGAGATGCTGCTGCGGGGCGAACAGCCCATGCGCGACTTTACGGATTTCGAGCTTAAGGCCGCGTGGCCAGCGCTGAGCTATGCGGTGCCTGCGTGGGCGCAGCAGATCGGCGGACGTAACATGCTATCGGAAGCGTACCTGACCGTCGGTGCGTTGGCGCTTGCCGCTGCGCTGGTATTTCTGTTGGCGTTGGAACTCTCGCGACGCTGGACGATTGCCATGCTCGTGGCCGTATTGGTGATCGCCACCGGCCCTCATCTGTACAACTATACAAAGGTCCTGACCCTGACGGTGGGCGCCCTGGCCCTTCTCGCGGTGGTCAAAAAGCCGACGACTCGGCGCCTGTCGTACGCCGCAGCCGCCACGGCCGCTGCCGTGCTCTTCAGACATGACTACGGTGTCTACCTGGGTGTCGGCACGGTAGTGGGCCTTCTCGCTCGGGACGCGTGGGCGTGGACGGTGATCATTCGGAACCTCTGGGTGTACGCGAGTATCACGGCTGGCCTGCTCCTGCCCGGAGCCGCCTGGATCCAGTTCTACCAAGGCATTCCTTCGTATCTCGCAAGTAATATGGAAATCAGTCGCCTTGCGGAAGGACGAACGCACCTTTCGTGGCCCGTCTTCGACCCTGGTGCTCCGCTGCTCAGTTCGGACAACCTGGTGCCGTTCCTGTACTACGCGTTCTGGTTGCTACTGGCCTTGGGGGCGATCGTACTCGTCTGGCGAACAACGGCAAGAACCGCGCGAGCGACGCCGGTCGAGCGTGGGGTCGGCTTCGGCTTGTTGGCGATCAGCCTTCTGGTGACGATCTTCTTCCCACGCACCAACCTTCCGGCGCGGTTCGGTGATGCGATCGTTCCCGTCGCGCTGCTCGGAGCCTGGTGTGTTGGTGCCACCGCCGCAATCAACACGCGGGCGTCTCGACTGATGGGGGCGCTGCCCGCCACGGCGCTCCTGGTATCGATGCTCGGTGCAATGTGGATAATCGGCGAGGTGCCGGCCGAACTCTACGCGGGCGGGCTCTCGCGTTCCAGAGAACAGGCGGCCTACCGGGCCGCGGCGGTAAGAGAAGAGCTGCGGAGCCTGCCGCCGGAATCGTGGCACGGCCTAGAGGTCACCGGCAACCTCAAGGCCGTGCGGTACATCTCGGAATGCACCCGTGCCGAAGACCATCTCTTGGTTGCCGGATACGCACCAGAGATATTCGTGCTCGCCCGCCGTCCCTTCGCAGCCGGGCAAATGAAGATGGCATTCTCGTACTACAGATCGGACGATGATCAGCGGCGCGCGCTGGAGAGGCTGGAGAGGCAGTCGGTGCCGATCGTGCTTGCTGACTACGAAGACTTTGACGAGGCGTTCGTCACCGACTATCCGCTGCTGTGGGATTACGTGTCCGCACGCTACGAGCGGGCAGGCATGATTTCTGTGGATGATGAACCGCGGTACATTGTGTTCGTCGACACCAGACAGTTGCCGAGCGGAACGGACGACGCCCTCGGCCTTCCCTGCTTCCGATGAGACGAACTGATAGTCCCCTCTTGCGGACAGAATCTCATTCGTATTCCTTCACGATTCTCAGCTGCCCCCCGTCGTCGAAACGGGCGACACCGGATGCGACAGCTCGTTCCACGGTGACCGACCAGACGTCCGCGAACCGACCGCGAAGCCGCTCAGGCGCACGCAAAACCGCGCGATCGCGCGCGCGCTGATACCGGTTGATGCGTTGCTCGAGGTCTGTTTTTGAGACGGGCGTCCAGTCAGGATCCTCAATGCGCCGCATTAAGCAAAAATTTCTCCTGTCGCGTCCATTGACGAACACGGGCTCGAAGCCCGACGCCGAGAGCGCCCGAACTAATGACGACCGATCGCAGGCTTGCAGGTGCAGCGGATTCATGGTCGCGATCATCGACTGTCCGCTGTTCAAGAATTCGCTGTCATCGATCTCGTTGTAGAGATAGACGTGCCCACCAGGTTTCAACGCGCCCCGGATCTCCGCGAGAAACCGGTCGAGTCGCACGGCGTGGTTGAACATGTGGTTACAGACGATGAGATCGAACGGATCGTCAAACGGAATGGAGAAGTCATCGAACTCGATGAGGTCCGACGCTTGAATGCCGTACAGTTCTCGCAAGATGAACTGCTGGCTCTCCCACATCGGCATCGCGTACACGTCCGCGCCGTAGTGGCGCCTGAGGCCTTCCAAGATGGTACCGGCTCTCGGCCGCACCTCCAGCACACGCGCGCCGCGCAGGGTGAGCAACGAGCCAAGGACATCTACGTGTCCCGAATTCACGAACCGATCCTTGAAGACGCCCGAGAGGTAATCGCCGTCCTCGTGGGCGGACACGAACACGCCACGGCCAATGAGCCGTCGGTATCGATCCCGATCCTCGTCCGTCAGGGGGTGGGGATTGAGAAGCGGATTACTGGCGTTCTTGTCGATGACTTCCTCAAAGTGTTCGACGAGATAGCCATACCGCCCACCGAACGGTCGGCACGTCGCGTACAGAATGCCGCACCCATGACAGACCGCGTAGTCGTATCGCCGGGCGCGCTCGTCTGGTGCGGTGTCCAGCAACACCAGCTTGTTCCACTCGCAGACGACAGTCCGATCGGCCGTACCGCAAGCAGGACAGGCCGGTAACTCCAGCCACTCATCTGTCGCACCGGCCGCGCGACCTGATGTTGGCAAGGTCCCTTCAGGAACCCGCTCCGGTGCCACAACGGTCGGCACACGACGGCCAAGAGGCAACGCGCCTTCGCCAGCATTGACGAGCGTCGCGAGCCGTCCGAGCTGCAGCTGATTTTGCAGTAGGCGATCGCCCACCTCGTCGCGCAGAGCGATCAGCCCGCCACTGAGCGCGGCCATTTCGCGATCGTGTTTCCTCGCCGTCCGCTGGCTCGCCTCCGCGGTCTGCCGACTCGCCTTCGCGATGGTGCCGCGGAGTTCTCGTTCGATATGACGGAGGTCGCGCGAAAGACGGTCTGGCATCGCCACCAGCGCTCGAAGGGATGTCAGCAGGCGGCGAATGCGCATACGGCATTCTATCGCTCTGGTGCCGACCAACAGCGCAACGATGAGGCTCGAAGATCTAGAAGGGATGATGCACGCGGCATCATCTCAATGGCGAGGATCTCGTGGAGACGCTGGCAGGTCACACATTCGTATCGCATCCGAACCGACCGCGATTCGTCGCGACCCAGGCGTAGACTCTGGGCCCGATCCGTCCCGTACCCGGGAAGTAGAACAACGGGAGCAGAGGCCACATCAGCGGGCTTTCCCAGAGCGCTCGCCGGAAGGCGAAGAACCCGCGCGTCACGCATCGGTCCGGCGCGACGGCGAACATGGCATTGTCGAAGTCGGCGTTCAGCAGCTCTGGAAACGCCGAGTAGACCTGCGTCCGTGCGTTCGCGTCATGAAATCGGAACGCACGGCGCACATCGAGCGCGCGGCAGACCCTGAGTGCCCTCACACAGAATCCGCACTGTCCGTCGTAGATCACATCCAGCATCTACTCGCCTTCTGGGCTGCACCGTTGCGATCCACGATGACGCTGGCCGTGCACGCAACGATGATGGGCAATGTGACCATCTCGGCGCCGGAGCCGACCCCTGACCGCCGCGAGCGCACCTCCGAAGCCCCTACTCCGTGGGCCGATCGTCAGACACCCGGACCGCAGTTTCTCGAGCACCGCGGGTGTGTCGTCGCCGTCGATGAGCGGCTGGTGAAACACCAGAATAACTTGTCGCGGCGGGGTGCCGCGCTGAACCGCGAGCTTCTCGCTCGCCGTCACTGCCACGATGTGACTCTGATCGTAGGTCACGTGCAGCGTTGGGTCAATTTGCCTTTCGGGATGTCACGAGCATCAGGCCAATGGTCGAAAGCCACGAGTTGCCCTCAGAACCCCATGCGTTCACGGTATATATATGGTAGATGCCCGTTCGGAAGCAGACTGAAAGGCGGACGACAAGGCGGGCGCGGGTCGTCACGGTTGTCGCTGTATTACTCTTGGCTGCACTTGGCCTTGCGTATTCCCTCACTGTTGAACCTTCGGTCAGGATCGGGGTGTGGTGGCGAGACGGGGTTACCGCACAGCGACGTGCACAGCTTGAGCGTCGGTTCCGCCTTGTGAACGGCGCGCGTTCGGAGACGCATTACAGGTACGACCTGTTGGACACGCGACGAGAAAACATCGAGTCGCTCGTGAAAGAGCCTGACGCTCAGGACACCGAGAGTGTGAGTCGCACGTCCTTCGTCGCCCCTCCGGACATCGAGTACGGCCAGAGCTGGATGTGGATCGCTCATCGGATCCCCGGACTCCGGGCACCAGGGGTCGTGGAAGCAATCGTGATGACATGCCTCGTCATGCTCGCCACTGGCGTTGGCAGACTTGCGAAAGATCGACGAGGGCGGGCGGGCGTCTAGCACGCGCGACAGCTGGAGGGATTCAGCGTGCTCCCGGAGAGTCGGCTGCGTCGCGCGCGCCGGACTGGCCCGTATCGTCGACCTCACCACGAAGATCGTCGCGCGCGCGCGTGAGTTCCGCCACCAGCTCATTGGCACGGCCCCTGAACTGCGCGGCGACGATGGCGAGGTCGCCGATCAGGATACGGCTGGCCAGCTGCGCAGTCTTGTCGTCTGCCGCTCCTCGCAGTGCGTCAGTCAGTGAGGCGATACGCGCGATCAGGGCGTCAACCTGTTCAAGCGTGACGTCTGACGAGGGTTTCGCGCCCGTCGATGGTAGGCGCACTCGCTCAAGCAGTAGGATCAGGTCGTCTGGCGAGATTGCGCGATCAGACACGGCTCATCATACGATTGTTTGGCTGGGAGTAGTTGTCGAATGAAAACCGCTATCAGGAGATTGCTCGCCACCGTTCGCCTTGCTCCCGCCAGCCAGGTCGAGCATCTCGCCGACCAAGCGCGGCGGGCGGCTCTGAAAGTGTCGGACCTTGAAGGACGAATGGCGCAGCTGCGCGCCGACGTTGACACCTGGAAGGGTCACCACCAGGCGTCAGCGAAGACCGCCGCTGAATGGAAGCAAGCCGCGTCCAGCGCCAACGAGAAGACGGAGCGCTCGGCAGCGCACACCAAACACGTGGAGGCTACAGCCGAGGAGTGGAAAGCACGAGCCCTCGCGCTGAAGTCTCAGCTGCACCTACTCCGCGAGCGACTCAGCCACGCGAGCCAAGCGACCACGCTGGCGCGCGAACATTTGATGGCCACAGAGGTCAAGCTCGACCTCATCGAGGCAGCTATTCACGTCCTCGACACGCGCACGCGCACAACAGCGACCGGATCCTGACGACGCCGCTGTTCGACTTGGTCTGCAAAGTACTCCGGCCCCGTCGCCTGCTAAACCAGACCCTTGCTCGAGACAGAGAAGAGGGACTTGCAACGACGGCATCCGATGCCTGCTCAGACCGGTCTATCAGAACCCGTGGGTAGCGATGGCGACCTGCGATCTGACGCGGAATTCGAAACGACGACAGCACCAGTAGAAACGCGCCGATCAAACCCGATTTTCCAGTTTGGCTGCGGTGCTTTGGCCCTTCCGATCAGTCTTCACCCCTTGATTGTGGCGGGTTCCCGAGTGAACCCGGATCAGGGAGGTTGCCACCCAGCGAAAGCCCGACACACCGAGCCCTTTCAGTTCACCCTCAACGGGCATCTCAAGGTCGGGCTTCAAGGGTCGCGTGTCACCTCAGACACAGGTCTGATTCTCATGCGTGAGTTGGATGATCGCCTTGCCCTTGCCGGAATCATCGCCGCGGATCCGCGCGACTCTCGCCACGGACTGAACACGCCGCTCCGGTTGCCGGGTCTGCTGCGGCAGTCCGCGTACAGCCGCGCGTCTGGCTACGACGACCTCAGCGACGCGCTGCGTTTTTCCACTGAGCCGACGTTTCGTCCGATCGGATCACCGGCGCGGTGGAACCGGAGCGTGGCGCCGACGTCGACGCGGCAGTCGTTGACCGTCCTCCGACAGCGCCTCGTCAAGACGGACTGGCGCTCGGTGAAACACGCGTGGTACTACTGGTTGATACTGGCAAAGAGCCATCTGACCCGACGCTTGTTTGGAGCGATGCTCCAGCGGATTTGGGCCTTGCCGGTGCCGGCAGGCTGACGGGCGGCGGGCGGCGGGCGCTCGGGCGCAGATCTCACCTAGCACCGACACAGGCTACGAGGCTTTTGCGACGATTGACCCAACGCTAGCAGTCCGTGATGAAAGTCCGGCGTCGCACCGAGACGAGTGAGGCGCCTCGCGCGGATTCTGCTGGGTCGTGGCACGCCGGCAGAATCCGCGCTCGCGGACTGGGCGCGCCGACGGGGAATACCGGCTGTATTCGATGGAGGAGCAACGCAGGTCGCGAGGATGGGTCGCTCGTCGAATGCAGGTGGACTTTTACCACGGGCTGCTAGGCCGCCTCCGGCCACATCAACGGCGCTGTGCCCCCCGCACTCGGCGTCGGGAGCGTGGGGGAGGGGCCCAAACAGATCCGGCTCACGCGAAAGGTTGTTGGACGTATAACGGTGCCCACCGAGACGGCCACACAGGCATGCCGGTTCGTACTGAGCAAACAGGATGCCCGCAAGAATTAACCCTGCTTACGGAGGCCAAACCGAATGAGCCAAGATCCTGCACATTCAGAGACCGAAAGGTTCATAGAGGTCATTGACCTGGCCGCGTCCAAAGGCAATGACGATTCTCAACGGTTCTTCGACTCAAACGGAGCGACAGATCGCCTCACCGTCAGGGGTTATTGGGACTTCGCCGTGCACATACTCACGCCTGCCGTATCGCGGTATATGCCTGTGCCTGAAGACAAAGTCGCTCTGGAGATCGGTTGCGGCGGTGGGAGGCTATTAAACGCGTCCTGCAGCTTCTTCAAGCAGGCACATGGCGTGGATATTCATAAGCCACCAGAGAGAAGTTGAAGAGTTTTTAGCAACCCAGTCCAAAGACAACTACAGTTTGCTCAAGACGTCCGGTTCAAACATAGACGTTGCGTCAGGCACCATAGATTTCGTGTATTCGCTAAGTGTGTTGCAGCACGTCGCGTTGTTCGAAGTATTCCAAAGCTACGTCAATGAGGCCTATCGTTGTTTGAAAGTCGGGGGCGTGGCGCAACTGTATTTCGGACGGTATTCGCGACTGCCTGTTCGCCAAAGAGCTCGGGCTTTTGCCAACGGTTACCGGGAAATGGACGACCAACCAGTCAATCACACGAATCTGGTGATTCGGACTGGCAAGGCGAAAGAGGTTGCGCGATCTGCCGGCTTTTCCGTCGTCGACCACGGCGACCTGACCGGCAAGGCGCAGGATGGCTCGCCTGACGCTCCGGGTCGCCAGTCGTCTATTACACTTCTGAAAATGTAGTCCACACGATGCAATCGAGCAGCAGGGGCGAGGAGCCGGGCAATAAGCTATCTTGATCCCTTGTTTCTGAAGCCCCCAACCTTGACGCCAGCCGAGATTCTGGATCTCAAGGAATGCGCGTTTTTCAGCTACTACGACAGGCCCGCCTACCCCGCCAAGTTCGCCGTGAGAGCCGTGTACGACCTCTTCCACTGACGCAGTGCGGGTTCGTCTGGCTGCCCAAGGTGCGCGACGATCCTGACCGCCGCGAGGTACGCAGTGCTTCAGCAGCCTCACTTACGAGCCCGTCAGTTGGCTGGCATTCTACGAGCGGGTTGTGCCACTTGTTGTGGCGTTTCGGCGGGTGATCCGACCAGTCGGAGGGGGGAGCCGTGTGGCGGGAATCGCGATGTCTACTGCGGCGCCGCTTGACTCGACTCGATGCGACGCCGCGGAGCCGACGTCTCTGCCATCGTTCGAACCAGGAGCCCGAGCAGGAACCAGATGGCCGTACACGCACCTATAACGATATTTCCGCGGACGGGGTGGTCTTCCCTGATCGTCATGAGTAACTGCCCAATCGATGGCGCCGGTGCATAAGCCCGGAACCCCAGATCGGCCCATCGTTCCTGACGGTTGACTTGCAGACTGCCGTCTGCGTACCGCTCCCCCTTTGTCGCCCAGAAGGCGACGCCTTCAGCCTGGGCGGGCACGATGTCCAAACGGTAGCTGTGATCGGCGGAGTCGCCGATGGGCGGGAACTCGAACCGGTACGACGGCAACTGGATCAGGCTGTCGGCCGTCACCACGCCACCGCGCACGCGGGTCACTGGGCCTCCGGTCACGTCGTTAAGCACAAACAACACGGAGCCGGAGACGCGGTCACCGACGGCCACGGGCAAGACTTCGATGGCGTACAGGCCGTCCCCAGGCATGTCGAACGTCTGTCCGAGCAGGACGCCTGAGATGAGCTGAGGTGTCTGAAATCGGCGAAGACCGAGGCTGTCACCAGGGAGCGCGACGCTCGGCGTCGTCAGCAGCGCGGCCAATACCACCGGCATGCCAACCCACACGACCGTCGCCAACAGAGTCGGCGTTGTCAGCCTCGTGGCAAGCCAGCCGACCAGCGGGGCACCTCTTGCTCTCACACTCCTTGCGGTGTCAGCGCCTCGCGCATGTGCGCGATAACCAGCGTGAGGATCTCGTCCAGGCCAACGGTGGGCGCGTAGCCAACGAGACGATGAATCTTGCTCAGATCGGGAACCCGCCGCGGCATGTCCTCAAATCCCTCTTCGTACGCTTCATCGTACGGCACGAGCACGATGTCGGACATACTGCCGGTCAGCGCCTTGATGCGATGCGCTAAATTCAGAATTGATATCTCTTCCGTGTTGCCGATGTTGAACACCCCTCCCACGGACTGGGGCTCCTGGGCGAGTTTGATCAACGCCCCGACGACATCCCCGACGTACCCGAAGGACCGGCGCTGCTGGCCATCGCCGAAGACGGTGATGGGCGCACCGGTCAGAGCCTGGCGCACGAAATTCGGGATCACCATCCCGTACTGCCCCGTCTGTCGTGGTCCAACCGTGTTAAACAGTCTGGCAACAATGACGGGTAGCTTGCGTTCCTTCCAGTAGGCCAGCGCAAGAAACTCGTCGATCGCCTTGCTGCACGCATACGCCCATCGGTGTTTCGACGTGGGGCCAATCACGAGATCGGCATCCTCGCTGAACGGTATCGCCATGCTCTTGCCGTATACTTCCGACGTCGAGAAGATCACCACCAGCTTGCCCTTCTTGCTGGCGTGCTTCAGGACGACTTCTGTCCCGTGCACATTCGTCTCGATGGTGCGAACCGGCGCTTCGACGATCAGTTTGACGCCAACGGCGGCGGCAAGATGAAAGACCACGTCCGACCGATCGATAAGCTCTGCCGTCAGTCGCTCGTTCATGACGGTATCGATAACGTAGTCGAAGCCCTTGCGCCCCTTCAGGTGCTGAATGTTATCGATCGAACCGGTCGAGAGATCGTCGAGTACCTGGACCTCATCCCCGCGATTCAGTAGCGCTTCCGACAAGTGCGAGCCGACAAAGCCGGCCCCTCCCGTAAGCAGAGCTCTCATTAGATAGTTCCTCTCGAGCGGCCGTCAGTTCGAATAGACAATCCCAGTCTATAGGAATTGTTGAGGCCCTCACGATCCGGTCGGCATGGCCCTCAGGCACGACACCCGGGTCGGCGATTAGGTCTCGCCCTGCGCGAGTGACGTCCCGCGACCAGCCGCGACATCACCTCGCTGCTGTGTCCAGCTCGGCAGCATCTGCAGCCAGCGCTCGAAGCATAGAAGCGTCCACAATTGCAGTCCCGAGTCGGCGTGCCCGTCCATGTGACGATCGACCACCCGCCTGACCGTACCAGCCGACAGGTAGGTGCGATATCGAGCCGAAGGGTTCAATAGGTGATCGAGCAGGTACTCCCTCAACGGCCCTCGAAACCACGTGCCCAACGGGACGCCGAATCCCATCTTGGGGCGCGACACGATCTGCGGTGGCAACAGATCTGCGAACGCTTCTTTCAGAATCGACTTCGTCTGCCGCCCTCGGATCTTCATGTCGTCCGGCAGTGTCGCCACGTACTCGACAAGGGCAGTATCCAGAAACGGCGAGCGGGCCTCCAATGAATTCGCCATCGTGCACCGGTCCACCTTCACGAGAAGATCGTCGAGAAGGTACGTCGCGTAGTTGATGGACAACGCCTTCCCCAGTACCGTCAGCCGCTCCAGGCGCTCCCGCTGGCCGCCGAGGTACGACAGTCTGTCGAAATTCGGAGACATCAGATGCGGAAGGCACAGCTCTTCCAGATCCTCGTAAAACACGCTCGACCATCGAGTCATTCGCTCGGCCAGAGGAAGCCTCGCCGCCGCCACGAACCGTCGCGCGAAGGTGAGCGGATGCCGCTCCGATGCGTTCCCGGGTAATTGCGCCAGCAACGTCTCAGCCAGGCGACTGGCCCATCCGGGGATGCGTTCAGACAGCAGGGCGGCCTGGAAACGACGATACCCGGCGAAGACTTCGTCCGCGCCATCGCCGTTCAACACGACTGTCACGTGACGCCTCGTCAACTCGGAGACGATGAACGTCGGCAATGCGGACGCATCGGCGAAGGGTCCATCATGGTGCCAGATCAACTTGTCGATGAGGTCGACCGC
>Ga0209403_10002411_pt1 | contig 22372 bp, 15 predicted proteins | sample ArcticOcean_MG_C_8_FD_187440 | JGI IMG/M metagenome (GOLD analysis project Ga0209403, IMG submission 187440) | Marine microbial communities from western Arctic Ocean - ArcticOcean_MG_CB11_86 (SPAdes) (version 2) | ecosystem: Environmental > Aquatic > Marine > Oceanic | place: Arctic Ocean... | reverse complement strand
GTCTCTTCCTAAGTGTAGAGATTGGTTTCATTGCAGCCTTGACCACGATGGGATACCCAGTGGTGACTCCTCCTTCCAAACCTCCAGCCCTATTAGATTTCCTCCCTATCCCTCCTGATTTCTTGGCCATTTTATCAGTCACTATAGGGTCGTGAACTTCCGATCCTGGCTTGAAGGCTCCCGAGAATCCCGCGCCGATTTCCACTCCTTTGATCGCTTGAATTGACATGACTGCACCAGCCAAACGTCCATCTAGCTTGCTATCATACGTCACATAGCTTCCCAATCCGACGGGGATCCCTGTAGCTACCACTTCAAATACACCGCCAAGTGTATCACCATTCTCCTTGGCATCATCGATGGCTTTTTTCATCCGTGTTGTAGCGTCTGGATCCAATGATCTCAATTCGGAAACATTCACACTCTCATTCAAATTATCGGGAAGGATTTCTGGGACATTGGCTTCAATAGCACCTATAGACGTGACATGGCTTCCTATCGTAATTCCAAACATTTCCAACAGTTTCCTGCAAACACCACCACATGCCACCCGTGCAGCTGTCTCTCTGGCACTAGCCCGTTCTAAGATATCTCGAGTATCACGTCGATCATATTTCAGAAGTCCTACCAAGTCAGCATGTCCTGGCCTAGGCAGATACAGGCTTTTCAGAGCTTTCGGATTGCCCTCCGGATCGGGCGGATCAGGTGACATCGCCAGACTCCAATTCTCCCAATCCTTGTTCCATATCAACATGGAAATGGGAGATCCTATTGTCTCTCCCAACCTGACTCCTGAAATAATCTCCGCCTGGTCCGATTCTATTTGCATCCTGCGTCCCCGTCCATAACCACCTTGGCGACGTTTGAGGTCCGGATCTACATCTTTGGCCATTTCCAAGGTCAAGCCAGCCGGAATCCCTTCCAGGATGGTGACTAAACCTCTACCGTGAGATTCCCCCGCAGTACTAAACCTGATCCTTCTCATAGTTGTTTATTCATCCTCTGATAACCTCTCTGCTCGCCGAAACTTAGTGATAGGATAAACGAAACCCCTATGATTAGTCCAGACGGAGCGACCAAAGTAGTTACCGATTTGGCTCGGCCGATTCACTCTGTTTTTTTTTATTCCAACCTCTCGCTCCAGAGACATTCCAGGATTTGATTGGAGGAGGAAAAAGGTTATATCGGATAATATGGAAGATCGCGGCCAATCCATCTTTCCAGGTTATTTTTTTTCCCTCCTGATAGGATCTTCCATGGTAACTAATCGGCACCTCATAGATTCGTGCGCCAGCCTGAGATAAGCGAGCAGTAACCTCAGGCTCGAACCCAAACCGGTTAGATGTTAATGGCAAGCTTTTTAAGAGTTGAGCATTTACTAATTTGTAGCATGTCTCCATGTCGCTAAGGTTTAAATCAGTCAACATATTGCTGAGTAAAGTCAAAATCCGATTCCCGACCATGTGCCAAAAGAATAAGACCCTCCTACTACCTCCTAGAAACCGTGATCCAAAAACAGCATCTGCTTTGCCCGACAATATAGGTTCCATTAGAATCGGAAATTCATTCGGGTCATACTCCAAGTCTGCATCTTGTATAATAATGAGATCCCCTGTCGCCTCCGCTATGCCGCGTCTCACAGCTGCTCCTTTGCCTTGATTGGCTTCGTGCAGCAGTAGGTGGTCAATCAGACCTTTTCTTTGTAGGTCCTCAAGAAGTTGCCTAGTTCCATCAGTCGAACCATCATCAATCACAAGAACCTCTAGAGACAGCGTCATTGCATCTAAGGATCGCAACAATGTCTCAATGGTGCCCAGCTCATTATAGGACGGTATGATCACCGATAAAGTGAGAGAGTTCCAATCAAGATCGACCTTATTCATTATAAATCATGAATCTTTCAACAAAAATTAGATTCCTTTTCATCCTCTCTCACTTCAACGTAGGTCTGGGCATTACCACTATATCTCCTAAGAGGGTATACTCTGGCCCTCCCAGCCGAGCAACTGGTTTCAACACTTTGGTGTCGACCAGAAAAGACCCTTCTTTAAACTGTAGAGTGGGGTCCAACCTGACTGCCCTAACTTCGCCTACAATCAGACTTCCTACATTGCCTAGATTAAGCTCCCTAAAGAGCTCGCACTCTAAAATTGCTGGACAGTTCGCCACGTATGGTGCATTCACTTTAGTCGCTAGTCCGATCGGCAATCCAACTCTTTCGAATTCGTCCTGTTCAGGAGGAAAGTCAGCTGAAGTCTCATTCATTTGCGGACCCTGAACCTCAGTCACGATGTTCACACAGAATGCCTTTTGATCGAGTATGTTCTGTAGAGAATCCTTAGGAACCCCCGCCCTGGTACCTATGGACACACTCACTAACATAGGTGACGCGGCCACTGCAGAAAAAAAACTGAATGGAGCCAAATTCAATACCCCATCTTTTCCATAAGTAGAAATCCAACCTATAGGCCTGGGCACCACCAAGGATGTCAACAATTGATATCGATCCAATCCTTCCACTTCATCTGTATGGATGACTTTATGATCGCTTACATCTGATGGAGATCTTTTCAAGTAATCACCCTCCTGGGAGGCTCAAAATCTGACCTGGAACGATCTGGTCCTCTCGGATCTTATTGACCTCCTTTAACCTGGAAACGCTAGTCCCATACAGGCGAGCAATTCGCCAAAGAGAGTCTCCATTTCGAACAATATGTGTTGATCTTTCTCTCCCAGGATTCTCCCTAAGAGATTGTACATATTTTGCATACTGATTCGGGAATATCGCAACATGAAAATGAGGAGGTCGACGCTCTCTGGTAGCTTCTAGTACACCAGTATCCTCAAGATACAACAAGGTGCTTTCCAACCAATTCCTACAAAGTGCAGAATTGCTTCTTCGGAAATCTATCGCCATACCAGTAGGATGAACCGAAAGAGATGAAGCATTTCTAGGTTGACCACTGATCGGACGAGTTAGGCTCGTCACTACCAATTTCTCTCCACAGGAACGCTTATATTGTCCGCTAAGTCTTTCCACGAACATTTTGACTTCTGCTCTTCCATAGGGGAAGGAAACATCGTGTATAGTATAATCCGATCCATTGCCTATCCTCACCAAATAGCCAGCATCTACGAAACTGGCAACCTGTTGATCGTTCTCCAGAAAGGTGAAGTCATGATCTTTAGCAGTTTGATAAGCGCGATTTACGGAGGATTCCGAACCTCTCAAAGTTTGCCCCACTAGCTGTGACCCACTCAACACCAGGAGTGCAGAGGCTAGGAGAACCAGGTCCTTACCTTTTTTTATCAATGTTCCTCTCTGTCCCACAAGCCCATACAAACACCCTAGGAATTCATCAATATGTTTTTTCATGGATTCCAAAGATCTCCGACTCCAGTTACAGAATCAAAATTATTTGATTTGCGAATATTTCTCTGACACCGCAGTCCAATTAACGACATTCCAGAAAGCGGCCAAGTAGTCAGGCCTTCTATTTTGATAGTTTAAATAATAAGCGTGTTCCCAAACATCAACACCTAAAATCGGAACACGACCGCAGGAAAGCGGACTGTTCTGATTGGCAGTTGCCATTACTTGCAACTTGCCATCTGGATTCACAACCAGCCAGCTCCATCCCGATCCGAATTGAGTAGCTGCCGCACCAGAGAACATTTGCTTGAATTGATCGAACGACCCGAAAGAATCATTTAATAATCCACTCATTTCTTCAGTAGGAGAATTCGACCCACCTGGAGCCATGATCTCAAAAAATAATTTATGATTAACGAAGCCCCCCCCATTATTTTGCACGGCTCCTCTGATATCTTCTGGAAGGGAACCCAAATCTATCAGTAATTGCTCCCCCGAATGACCATGTAGTTCCGGATGATGCTCGAGAGCGACATTTAAATTGTTTGTATAAGCTTGGTGGTGCTTTCCATGGTGTATCTCCATGGTCCTAGTGTCAATGTGAGGCTCTAAGGCGCCACTCGCATAACCCAACTCGGGCAATTGAAAAGGATATCCCATTCTATCTCCTGTCTATTTGATGATCTTCTGCCTCTATCATGTCCAGTCTGTCTTCTAAACTCTACAAATAACAATAATATAATTCTGCCACACCTCTAACCCCTTCTTAATTCTGCAAGATAATGTCCTTTTTTGTTGGACCAAACCACATCTACCCTTAGGCCTACATCCTGGGATATACACCCTAAGAGTTTTGGGTCTACGAATAGCTGCGGGAATATATCCCCGATCACACCATCAAACTCTAACTGGTAATGCAACTCACCAGCGTAATCCTGGCTCGTCAGGTAGTCTGGATCACCAACAGTCCGTAGATCTGTAGAATCCATTAAGATGACTCCTTTCGAGGTGAGTAGAGACGCAGTCAAGCTGAGTAGTTTTTCCAGGCCTACTAGGGTCCCTGCTAGCATAGAACCGTTCATCAGTAGCAAGATAGTGTCATATTTCACGTCGTTCTCTGAAAACTCTTCCAGTCGTCCTAGCCTGGCATCCGTGATCCCTCTTTCTCGCATTATACGAACTGCCCCAGGGAGCAACTCTAGGGCGGTAACGCTGTGACCTCTATTCTGAAGGACTAACCCATGTGAACCGACCCCTGCTCCAATGTCTAATACTCTCGGTCCACATCGCTCCAAAGCGAGCAATTCCCAATCCTCAAAAACATCCGCACTCCGAAAAAATGTCGAAGGAAATAACTCCTCCGGATCATTGAAATCGTTGCGTACGATAACCGCGATATCTTCTCCGGAATCGTGATATCTCAATAAAGCTGATTCCAAAGGGCGCCACGAATCAGTCAGATCTAGACTGTTAATTAGTTTTTCCTTTAAGGCTGACTATCTGTCCATCCAGGGTTTCCTTTCAAAATAATCGTCGGTTAATTCCTTAATTTTTCCGGAGAGCAATATCAAGGCGAGCAGATTTGGTAGAATAACTATACCCAGTGCGATATCTCCCATCGTCCAAGCAAGATTTAGAGCCACGTTCGCCCCTACAAAATGCATCGCTATGTACATCAGCTTATAAGGAAAGATAGCTCTTGTTCCGAAAAGATAATTGGCACAGCGGTCGCCGTAGTAACTCCAAGAAATAGCTGTAGAAATTCCAAAAAGAAATACCGATAAAATTACCACGTAGTGCCCCCAATCACCCAGCGGAGACAAGCCTTTCCTGAAAGCTTGCATGGTCAGAGGAGCACCGCTTTCTACGGCCATGCCCCAAAGTGATGTCATAGCGATCCCATCAGCTCCAACGGCCTCACCAGTCTCAGTTAAAACTGAACCGGTGAAAACTCGAGTCATCCCCTCGTCAATGTAGAGTCTCTCTACTTTTACCTCATGCCAACCTATAAAGGTGTTCATGTCTTCCGCATACTGCCCTTCTTGAATAAATATTTCTCCAGGATTTTGGACTGATGTGTAACCAATGTTTTGGTCTCCGGAAACCCAACTTACATCACCTTCACCTAGCGTGATTTCAGTCGGAATACGTTCGTCGTAAACTCCAGTAATGATGATCACCAAAGCCGTCATCGTAACAATGACAATCGTATCTATGAACGGCTCTAAAAGAGCTACAACACCCTCTGAAACAGGCTCTTCTGTCTTGGCGGCTGCGTGCGCGATCGGAGCTGAACCTTGGCCGGCCTCATTTGAAAAAAGACCCCTTTGACATCCATACATCATTGTAGTCAGGATGGCTCCAATACCAGTTCCCGCTATTCCCGCAGTGGGGTTGAATGCTTCAGTGAAAATAGCTGCAAAAGCAGGACCTACAGCACCTAGATTCATCATGATTATTACCAGGGCTCCCAAGACATAAACAGCTGCCATAAATGGAGCGAGGATCCCCGTAATTTTGCCAATCCGACCGATTCCACCCAGGACTACTGCTGCAACTATAGTCACGGTAACAAGTCCAGTAAGATACTGAGGTATACCGAAAGCTGTGTTCATAGTGTCGGATACAGTGTTTGCCTGAATGGCATTACCGGTAAGGAAAGCAGTGAATCCTAGAGCGACCGCGAAAAAAATTGCCATCGGCTTCCATTTCGGGCCTAATCCCATCTCTATGTAGTACATTGGCCCTCCAGAAACCGTCCCGACTACCTCTCCAGCATCCTTGTGAACTGTTCGGTAATGTTGTGCCAGTGTAACTTCAGAAAATTTCGTTGCCATCCCCAAGGCAGCCGTTATCCACATCCAAAACAAGGCACCTGGACCTCCCCAATGTATGGCCAAAGCCACGCCGGCAATGTTGCCAATCCCAACTGTAGCTGAAAGAGCTGTAGTCAATGCTTGAAAATGTGAAACATCTCCAGTGTCGTTTGGGTCATCATACCTCCCAGTAGCCACAGCGACGCCATGACCAAACCGTCGAAGTTGAATAAATCCAAGTCTAAACGTCAGGAATCCTCCTACGCCGAGAAGGGCCAAAACGACCAACGGAATCGACTCATCCCCATAAGGAATGCCAAAATTCCAAACCAAATCCCCTATTTTATTGACTACATTTTCAAAGCCTGCCATTGGATCTCCCTTGTTTATAAAGACAAGAAAAAGTGTGTGTTTGCCCTGATTGATGCAAGCTAAGAAAGTGAATCACAACTCATTGCGCGACCATGCGTCCCAAGCGAGTTCCTCCAACTATATGCATATGGAGGTGATAAACCTCCTGACCTCCGTGTTCTTTACAGTTGATGATCAACCGGTAGCCGTTCTTCCCCAGACCCTCATTCCTAGCAATATCCGCAGCTATTCTAAGCATTCTGCCCAATGTTGCTTCATCTTCCTGGTTTACATCATCCATAGTTCTAATCGTTTTATTGGGAACGATTAGAATGTGAACTGGCGCTCTCGGCTGAATGTCCCTAAAAGCTGTCACCAACTCGTCTTGATAAACAACATCTGCACTTATGGTTCCACGAACGATTTCTCCAAAAACTGTTTCTGAGCTATCTGCCTCGTTATTATTAGGGGGGGGCATTATCCACTCCGGAGATGACAAAAATGAAAGTTAGGCCACGTGCTATTGCCATAGGTTACTTCTCCATTGACCTATAGAGCAAGAGAAGAGGAATAGCGTTGTTCAATTATTCAATTCTTACAAAAATCGAGTTGGCATGAAAGTATGACAATAATCACCAAACATCTAATCAAGGCTCATCTCGGACCATTCTTGTTCGCTTTTTCAGCACTCACTGGACTTTTATTTCTAAATGCCATCGCTCAAAGAATAGAAGATTTAGTGGGCAAAGGCCTACCTTGGTCAATCATTGGAGAATTCCTGATTCTTTCTCTGCCGCATACAATTGCTCTAACACTGCCAATGTCAATCCTTGTTGCTCTCCTATATACTTTCAGCGAATTAACAGCTGCTAATGAATTAACAGCAATGTCTGCCGGAGGAATTCGACCAATTCGAATTCTTACGCCACCGCTACTGTTAGGAATTGGCATGGCTGTGGTGATGCTATTTTTCAATGATCAGATACTACCTTCCGCCAACCACCAACTTAAAGATTTAGTAGTGGACATCAGTGAAAAAAGTCCCACTTTCGTACTCCAGGAGCGTGTAATCAATCGTATCGAAACTCAGGATCAAAGTAGAATCATCTACTTGCAAGCCTCTACTATAGACCGGAATACCGACACTCTCGAAGACGTAGTAATCTATGATTTGAGTGACCCGGGAATCCATAGGACCACTTACGCATCTCAAGGTGAAATGATTTTCGATGAAGAACAGAGCGACCTTTATCTCACATTGTACTCTGGAGAAGTACTCCAAGTAGATCTGGGTCGTCCTGGAGAATTCAATCGTTCTGAATTCCAAAAACAAATCCTACCATTGAAAGGAATAACAAACGAACTGGAACGGCAGGGATCGGGCAGTACTCTCAGTGATCGCGAAATGTCAATCTCTATGCTCAAGGAGGCTATAACTGAAAAATCAACGGAAATTGCAACCATACGAAATGAAACCCTGGAAAGAGCTAGGCTTTCTGTTTCAGAGATGACTAAAGATCTTTCGAAGACCACAACCACAGCTGGACCTGATGGGGTTTTGCGGATCAGTCAGAGTGTTAGGATGGACGCACTCAATACTCACCAGAATCAGCTTCAAATTGCAGCTTTAGCCTCCACCATTGATCGTTACTCTGTGGAGGTTCATAAGAAATACGCTATAGCTTTTGCCTGTATAGTTTTCGTGCTAATCGGGGGGCCTCTAGGAATACGTTTTCCGAGAGGTGGCATTGGAATGGTGATCTTGGTTTCAGTCTTCGTTTTTGGTATCTACTGGACAGGGCTGATCGGAGGAGAGAACCTTGCCGACCGAGGAATCATAGCGCCAGTATGGGCTATGTGGACCCCCAATATAGTATTTCTCTGCTTGGGACTCCTTCTTACATTTGGTTTGGGACGAATGGAAAACAGTAACAGAGGCGGAGGCTTGGACGAAACATTCTCAGTACTTGGTGACTTGATCAACAAATGCCTAAGACCTCTAAGGGCCACTAAATAATGAGGATCCTAGATCTGTTAATCATTAGAACTTTTACGAGTATTTTTTGTTTATTTGTAATAGGAGCACCCCTGCTGTTTCTACTAGGTGATATCGTAGAAAATCTAGATCAATATTTCGATCGAGGGCTGACAACGTCAGAATTAGTAATGGCATACCTATTCATGCTGCCGGAATTCATTTCATGGTCTTTTCCTATCGCCGCCCTCGTAGCTGCGGTCTTCACCGTTCATTCTATGACCCAACACCGGGAAATCCTCGCAGCCAAAGCTGGAGGGATCTCCTTCCACCGCCTCATGGTCCCACTCCTATTGATAGGAATTCTGCTGACTGGGATAGGCTTGGCCTTGAATGAGGCTGTCCCTTTGGCCAAAAGACAGTCTGGACAAATCTTGCGAAATGAAACTTTTAGCTCCCTAATTCGATCCGACTTTGTTTTCAAAGGAAGTGACGAAAGGACAATCACAGCGCAGAGACTGACTATTGTACCACCTGCCCTCAATCAAATCTTAATGGAAGTACCCCATCCAATTACGGGAGAACTTGCCGAACATATCCAAGCTCACGATGCTCCTTATTATGAGACTTCAGGCTGGACTTTTCGAGACGGATACCTCCGAATTATCAGAAAGGAAGGATCCAACTTGACATTCTATTTCGACTCACTCAGAACTAATGAATTTGTAGAAAGCCCTTCCAGTTTGCTGGAAGTTCCCGAAGATGAAGATGAAATGACCACGGCTGAAATCGACCGCATGGCAGCAAACATAAACAGATCTGGGGGAGATTCCAGCTTTTTGATCGTAAAAAAAGAACAACGTACTGCTATCGCAGTGGCTACTCTAGTAATCATCTTATTTGGTGGACCACTCGCTACCGGATCGGGAAGGAGTGGCACCACCTACGGTATAGGCGTCGCCCTAGGTTCCACTATTCTCTACCTGTTACTTTTTCGGATTGCCGGAGCAGCTGGAAAAGTTGGTGCGATACATCCTGTATTGGCAGCATGGGTTCCGAACCTAATCTTTCTAGTCTGTGGACTAATTCTACTCAGAAGAGTCAGGACTTAAACAGGCCAATTTTTTAACATATCGAAGCCAGGAATCCCTGGGTCAATCTACCCTCAAACACTTCTTGGACCGGCCCTCTCAAAGTGACTCCGAACTCTGCGTCTACCGATACCTGAAGAGATCCGCCTTGCATTCGAACTTGAAAATCTCCCGGTCTTGCTCTATTAGACTGGACTGCCGCCACAGCCACTGCACATGCTGATGTACCCGATGCTGATGTGACTCCGACTCCTCTCTCCCATATCAACACCTCCATAACCCCATCGGCTAGAAATCGAGCAAGTTGCACATTTGTACCCGACCTGAATGATTTATGTTCGCAAATCAGAGGGCCAATTTGATCCAATAAACTCGGATTCCAGTTATCAGGAAAAACCACACAATGGGGATTACCCATGGAAACAAGATTTAACCCAAAAGAACCGTAATCTCCCAGTTTCAGTCTGCCATCAGCATCTAAGCCTCTGGAATCAAAATCAACTGCATCGTTACCCGAATTGGCAGTCCCCATGTTGACTCTGACATCATAAATCCCCAATGAGTCCTGCCCCATTATCTCCAAGGAAATCAAATCTCCACCGACAGAAACTTCAAAAGGCTCTTTGTCGACAAGACCTTCTCTAGCTAGATATGAGCCCACAATCCTTAACCCATTCCCACTCCTTTCAAACTCAGACCCGTCTGGATTGAACATCCTTAGTTGAAATGGTGGGCCATCTCTATCAATAAGCAAGACCACTCCATCTGCACCTACGCCCTTCCAGCGATCACATATCTTAGTGATTGCAGTTCTGTCAACGGTGCAATCTTCTCCTTTTTCAAAAACCAGGTAATCATTTCCTAAACCATGTCCCTTATAGAACCTATTTCGGATTTTCAAGTTGTATCCATCAGAAGACACTAGGCACCTATCAGTTTCGTTTGGGATGAAATCAGAAATCACTTCCATCGCGTGATTCCAATACCAACAAAGCAACTCGCTCAACCACTATTTTACTTCTAGTACGTCAAGCATTCACTTGAAAGATTTTGGCCAAAATAGAGTTCCCTGTCAAAGCCAAAGCTTAGGCGCGGCTACCCCCCTCCTTGCTGGATAAGGACAGGGCTAGGAAACATTGACTAATCACAGTAGTTTTAAGTACAAACTGGAAAGGGTGATTTATGGCATATTGCGGCCCATCGACAACCGCTAAAAAGCTACAAGCGGGGGTCCTGCGAAATCTGTCCCAAAAGCCTTCTTCCTGTCTTTTCCTTTGGTTTTAGCGACTGTAACGGACGATAGGCAATGAGCGGCTTGACCGATATCTCTAGTACCGATTCAACACTAGGCCAATTACTCCTACGAAAAATCCTAGTTCTGGATGGGGCAATGGGAACTATGATCCAAAATCTGAACTTTTCTGAAGAAGAGTTCAGGGGAGAATTATTTAAGGATCATCACATTCCTCTCCAAGGTGCCAACGATCTCCTATCTCTAAGCCAGCCTCAGGCCATTTACGATATTCATAAATCCTATCTAGATGCTGGTGCTGATATAATTGAGACAAATACCTTCAATGCCCAATCGATCTCACTAGCCGATTACGAGTTAGAAGAACAAGCATACGGATTGAATAAAGCATCAGCAGAAATCGCCTGTAGGGCAGCCGCAAGCGTCACTGTTGAGACACCTGGAAAGCCACGTTTTGTCTGTGGCAGCATCGGTCCCACCAACAGAACGGCCTCACTGTCCCCTGATGTTTCCAACCCTGAATACCGAAATGTAAACTTCGACCAGCTTGTGGCGGCATATTCTGAGCAAACCCGTGGTCTGTTGGACGGTGGAGCAGACCTCCTAATGATTGAAACTATCTTTGATACCTTGAACGCCAAAGCTGCCATATTTGCGGTCAATCGATCTTTTGAAAGCCTAGGCAAGAGAGTCCCTCTGATGATCTCTGGGACGATAGTAGACGCTAGCGGACGAACTCTGAGTGGTCAAACTCTTGAAGCTTTCTACTACTCAATTCGTCATGCCAGACCCTTCTCGGTCGGACTGAACTGTGCCCTTGGGGCAGCTCAGCTGAGGCCTTACTTAGAGGAACTATCAGGGATTTCAGAAATTCCGATTAGCTGCCATCCAAACGCAGGGTTGCCCAATGCCTTTGGTGAGTACGATGAATCCCCAGAAGAAACGGCATCAATTATAAAGGAATTCGCAGAGGCTGGCTTTATCAACATCGTTGGGGGATGTTGCGGTACCACACCCTCACATATAACTGCAATTTCAACCGCTACAGAAGGATTGGTTCCTAGAAGCGTTCCAAAACAAGAATCCCGATGTCGACTCAGTGGCCTCGAACCTCTCACCATTGGAGAAGATTCGCTTTTCGTCAATATCGGCGAACGCACCAATGTGACTGGATCAAAGGAATTTAGAGGAATGATCAAAAGCGGCTCCTATGAAGCAGCCGTTGAAGTTGCCAGGCAACAAGTCGAACAAGGCGCTCAGATGCTCGACATCAATATGGACGAAGGGCTTTTGGATTCAGTTGAAGCCATGACTACCTTCCTGAATCTTCTAGCCGGCGAGCCAGAAGTATGTCGGATCCCTTTTGTCTTGGATTCTTCCAGATGGGAAGTGTTGGAATCTGGACTTAAATGTGTACAAGGCAAATGTGTCGTTAATTCTATTAGTCTCAAGGACGGCGAGGCCGGCTTCATCGAACAAGCAAATCTAATCCGGCTCTACGGGGCGGCTGTCATTGTGATGGCATTTGATGAACATGGCCAAGCAGATACAGTTGAAAAAAAGGTTTCCATCTGCCAACGAGCTTACGACATCCTGACTGATACAGTTAATTTCCCTCCCGAAGATATAATTTTTGATCCCAATATCTTCGCAGTCGGAACAGGTATCGAAGAACACGATCCTTACGGTTTATATTTCTTAGAGGCTACACGTCAAATAAAGAGAATCCTTCCGAAAGTTTTAGTTAGTGGAGGCCTCAGTAATATCTCGTTCTCTTTTCGAGGCAATCCCCGGATAAGAGAAGCTATGCATTCTGCATTCCTTTACCATGGGATCAGATCTGGACTGGATATGGCAATCGTAAATGCCGGCACCTTGCCGATCTATGACGAGTTGCCCAGATCAGTGCTTAAATGTGTCGAAGACGTGCTACTTAACAGAGAAGTGACAGCGACTGAAGAACTCACCAAACTTGCAGAACAATATTCTGACGAACCCCGAAAATCAGTAGACACAAAAGAATGGAGATCCAAACCTCTAGTTGACCGACTGCGATTCGCACTGGTCCATGGTAACACTGAATTCATAGTAAAGGATGTGGAAGAAGCACGGCTAGAATACTCTAAGGTTATAGATGTGATCGAAGGTCCACTAATGGACGGAATGAACCAAGTGGGCGACCTATTTGGAGCAGGTAAAATGTTCCTGCCCCAAGTAGTTAAGAGTGCGAGAGTGATGAAGAAAGCCGTTACTTATTTAGAACCTTTCCTCGAAGCCCAAAAAGCAGCGGACAAAGGAAGTCGCAGGGCAGCTGGAAAAATACTAATGGCAACGGTAAAAGGTGATGTGCATGATATTGGGAAGAACATTGTGTCAGTGGTACTGCAATGCAACGGATATGAAGTGCTGGACTTGGGTGTCATGGTCCCGTCCGAAACTATTCTAGAGGAAGCTCAAAAGAACCAGGTAGATGTGATCGGCCTTTCTGGGCTCATCACTCCTTCTCTGGACCAGATGGCCCACGTGGCCTCCGAAATGAATCGGTTGAATTTCAATATTCCTTTGATTATCGGTGGGGCAACCACATCACGCAGACATACTGCAGTTCGAATAGCCCCCAACTACAGCGGAACCATTGTTCATGTTCCAGATGCGTCTCGATGCGTCTCAGTGCTGCGGCCATTACTGGATCCCAACAAAAAGGAAGAGTTTTCAAGAAATACTGAAGCTGGGCATGATCATGAGAGAGAAATCCACCAAAATCGTCTTCAGAAATCACGTCTTATCTCTCTGGGAACGGCCAGGAAAAATAAACTAAAAATAGACTGGTCTTGTTATACGCCTGTGAAACCCAAACAACTAGGAATTCACTCTTATGAAGATTATCCCCTGAAAGACTTGGTTAACTATGTCGATTGGACGCCCTTCTTCCATACTTGGGAGATGAGGGGGATTTACCCAAAAATCATGGATGATCCGGCAACAGCAAGTCAAGCCAAAATCCTCCTAGAGGAAGCTCAAATCCTTTTGGATCGTATCGTTAATGAAAAACTACTCCAAGCCAAGGCATATGTAGGTCTTTTCCCCGCTGAAAGTATAGGTGAAGATATCAGAATCCTAAATCAGGATTCTGAATGGGTCACTGTATTTGGGCTACGACAACAATTCTCTAAAACTCAGAATCGACCCAACCTATGTTTGTCTGATTTCATTGCCCCAGCTACAAGTCCAGAAACAGACTATATCGGAGCTTTCATTGTGACAGCTGGTCTAGGGTTGGACAAGCTGTGTAAATCGTTTGAAAAACAAAATGATGATTACTCTAGTATTATGGCAAAAGCATTGGCAGATCGGCTGGCCGAAGCTCTAGCAGAAAAAATGCATGAGCACGTCAGACAAAACCTCTGGGGGTATAATGAGGCTACAAAACTTTCTAGGGAAGATTTGATCTCCGAAAAATATCTTGGAATCAGACCAGCTCCAGGATATCCAGCCTGCCCGGATCACACACAGAAAGAAACCTTATTCAAATTACTGGACCCAAAACAAGAAGCAGAAGTGAAATTGACAGAGTCATATGCCATGCTCCCCGGCGCCTCTGTTTCAGGTTGGTACATGGGACACCCGAAGGCTCAATATTTTGGGTTAGGATTGATTGACAGAGACCAAATTCAAGACTACGCAGCAAGAAGATCTATAAGCATTGATGAAGCCGAACAGTGGTTAGCTCCTAACCTGGGCTATACACCCAAACCGAGAAACAAATGACTCGATCAATTGAGACTCCAAGAGATCTGAGATCTCTGATAAACGATGGAAACATTCATGTCTTAGATGGAGCCATGGGTACTGAGATTTATGCTCGTGGCATCTTTGTTAACATGTCCTACGACGGCTTGAATCTGGAGAACCCAGACCTCGTACAAGCCATCCATCGAGATTACGTGAATGCTGGTGCAGAGATCATTGAAACCAATACTTTCGGAGCTAACCCCATCAAACTTTCTAGTCACGGGCTTTCAGACAAAACTGAACTTATAAACAAAACTGCTGCCCAAATAGCTAGAAAAGCTGCTGGAGACAAAGTGGATGTATTGGGAGCAATCGGACCTCTTGGAGTCCGAATCGAACCATTTGGTCCAACAGCAAGAGAAGAAGCCCAAGACCTCTTTACTCGGCAGATACTCGGTCTCCTGGAAGGCAAGGTCGATGGCTTTATCCTCGAAACTTTCAGTGATTTAAACGAGCTCGAACAAGCTTTTTATGCGATTCGTACGCAATCGGATTTGCCGATTTTCTGCCAAATAACTGTCGGAGAAGATGGGCGTACAGTCTACGGGACCTCACCAGAGGCTGTCGCTACGGAGGTTAGCAACTGGGGAGCTGACGTAGTAGGAGTTAACTGTTCAGTCGGACCGGCTGTCATGTTAGATGTAATCGAAAGAATGGCAGGAGTCACCAGCTGCCCACTTTCCGCACAACCCAATGCTGGACTTCCGAGAATAGTAGCTGACCGTAAAATGTATCTCACAAGCCCGACTTACATTGGACAATACGCCCGCCAGATGATCGATGCTGGAGCTAGGTTCTTAGGAGGATGTTGTGGTACCGGCCCAGAACATATCTACAAAATCAGAGAATCTGTTAGGAGGATTTCAACATCCGTTGCGAGCCCTCAAAGAATCGCACGGGTAGTGACCCACAAAACTGACTTTCAAGATGAGACTCCGCTAGAGAATATGTCGGCTCTGGGGAAAAAAATATCTAGAGGCATCTTCATCACAAGCATGGAAATTATTCCTCCAAAAGGTTGTGATCCGACTGAAATGATCGACCAATGTAAATTGATTAAAGAGGCTGGCGCAGACTCAATAAATATCCTGGATAGCCCCTACGCTCCAGGCCGTATGAGCAGCCTTCCAGCTGCGATAGTTGTGGAAAATGAAGTTGGTATCGAAACGGTAGTCCACTATCCATGCCGAGACAGAAATATGTCTAGGATGATAAGCGACTTGTTGGGGGCAGCTGCCTCTGGGATTCACAATCTACTTTTAGTGACAGGACGTCCGCCTCCCACTGGACCATATCAACCAATCCTCTCGGGAATCGATATTGATTCCATAGGACTCACCAACGTTGCCCATGGATTGAACCAAGGTGTGGATCCTGGCGGAAACAGCCTGGAAAGTCGTACCAATTTTGTTATAGGTGCCCGAATGAACCACGTTTCTGCGGACAAAGACAAGGAGATCAGTCGACTCAAGTGGAAAGTGGATGCTGGCGCACATTTCCTAGTGACCCACCCTGTCTTTTCCATCGAAACCTTACGGTCTTTTCTTCTAGATATTTCCGATTTATCAATACCTACTATAGGAACCTTGTGGCCACTCCGTTCATTCAAGGAAGCGGATTACTTACACAATGAAATTCCCGGGATCCAGATACCAGAATCTATTTTTACCCGAATGGCAGCTGCCGAGAAACACGGAGAATCAGAGGCTCGAGCTGAAGGAGTCAAGATCGCCCTTGAGAGTTTGGAAGAAATGCGCCCATTAGTTCAAGGCTTACAAATCAAAGCATCTGGCGGAAGCTTTGTGGAAGCCTTAACCCTTCTGCGTGAAGTGAATGGTTCTCAATAGGACAAAAGGGATAGCAATAGTTTTCATTTTATTAAGAAACTGACATCTCATTAGTCACTTTATCCAATCGAAGCTTTACCTGACGTCGACCCAGATTGCTCACATAAACCTTCTCTATTCCCAGCGATTTTAGTCCTTCTATTGTTCGAGATAAAATCGCTTCTGGAGTACCTCCTTCTGCGAACTCTCGCTTCAATTGTTCAACTGGAACCGGGAAAAATTCACTGAGTTTTTCTAACGTCTTCGGGTTAGCTCCCCAATAGTAAAAAACACCAAACACCCCCGGTGTGGCCACTCCTTGTCGAGCAGATTCTTCTAGAAACATTTCGACTCGGTCCAAAGAGTGGTGCGACACTATTTGAGTCAAATAGTAATCCGCATGGAAGTCTTCGGAACTCAAGTAGGAAACCTGTTGATTTACTTCACGGTGTGGATTCATCCAACCACCTAAAGTAAGATCTGGATGTCTAAGTCGAATTTGTTCTCTCAAAAGAAATGCATGAGGAAAGCACCTAGCGGCATCTGTAGAACTGTCTCCCCCCAAAACAGTAAGTGCCTCATACCCTTCTGTCTTCAAACGATCCACATACATCAAACTATGCTCCAAGGTATGATTACAAGTGAGAAAAGGTATGATCCGGGAATATGGTATATCTGTGCCTACGTTGGAAGAAATGTGCGCAAGATTTTCTTCCTCTGCTGACCCAACGGCATCGTCCGTAAAAAATACAAAATGATCGGCCCTGACCAGAGCCCTGATGGATTGATTTAAATCAATCCAATTCGTCATGGCATCCAAGCTAGTTAGACCACTCGGTGGTGGCCGCAACTCAACCGTATACATCGACCCAGAACTTCTCAGGCAAGTCAATAAATCTTTTTTAGAAATACCTTCTTCCTCTGTGAACAAATTCATTTCCGATCTTTAAGTAAGCTTTCCACTTCCTCAGCAACCACTGGTAATGACGCCCCTAGCGATTCACTGCCATTGGCAGTGACCAATAAATCATCTTCGATTCTAATTCCAATACCAAAAAACTCTTCTATACTCTCAGCCGCCGAAGGGAAATACAGACCTGGTTCTACTGTCAATACCATACCAGGCTGTAGTATTCTCGATTGGTCCCCATCAAAATAATCTCCAACATCATGGACATCGAGTCCGAGCCAATGAGAGGTCTGGTGCGGAAAAAATTTCTTGTAGACTTTTTTGTCTATAATCTCTTCGGCAGATCCTTCTAGTACACCTAGATCCAGCAAGCCCTCTACCAGCTGGCCCACCGCTACTCTATGGATACTGTCCAGTGCAACTCCTGGAGATATCTCATTAATCGCACATTCATGAGATCTTTGCACTACCTCATACACCTCCTTCTGTACTTTCGAAAACGACCCCGATACTGGAAATGTCCTAGTTATGTCTCCTGCATACAAATCGACCTCTGCTCCACCGTCGACCAATACCAAATCTCCTTCTTCCATTCTCCGATCATTATCAGAGTAATGCAGAACACAGCTGTTTTTTCCCGACCCGACAATAGTTGGATACGCATTCCCTGACGCACCTCTTTTCCGAAACCCAAATTCTAATGCCGCTGCAAGTTCCCATTCCCCAGAGCCAGGGCTACAATATTCCAGCATCTCGCAGAAAGATTCTGAGGTAATCTGTGCTGCTCTTCTTATTCGGTCTAATTCCTCTTCATCTTTAAACAAGCGCATCTCATCTAAGATACAGCCTGGATCTAAAACTCCCGGTGGTCCTTTCCCTCCCCTGGGCTGATAAAGACGAGTAGCTTTCAAAGATTCAAAAACTAGATCTTGGACTCGTTGATCACTACCGATCCGAAAATAAATTTTATCTGTATTTGTCACTAAATTCGGAAAATATTCTTCTAGTTGATGTCGGCCATAGACTGCTGTCGCTCCGTACTCTTCCTTAATCTCTTCTGGCCCCATTCGATCACCAGTCCAAAGTTCTTTATCAAGGTCTCTAGAGGGAACAAATAATACTAAATCGCCATCAGAGCCGTTGGGCCTGAGTATGGCCACGGAATCAGGCTCACACACACCAGTCAAATAAAAAAAATCGCTGTCAGGCCTAAAAACGCTTTCTGTGTCACGAGATTTATTTCTTATCGACCCGGAAGTCAGAATCAAAACTGACTCATCCAGGTTGGAGAAAACCGCTTTCCTGCGTTCCCAGAAAAGATTTGGAGAAAAGCCTAGCATTCGTTCCTTCCAATAACCAGTCATAGTAAGTCTTTAAGAGAAGCGTCTAAATTCAAGCAAAACTCCAGTCATCTTTACTGCCGTCTCTCAGTCGCCCCCGATGGTTCCTTTCCCAACCAGTGCAGAAACCAAGTCCTCATTCTTTCCAAGCGATCTACTAATAACCAAGGTTCTCCCGTCCTAGACAGACCATGCGAAGATCTGGGATATCGAACCATTTCAACTGGAATTCCCAATTTTTTTAGTGCCATGAACCACTGTTCACCATCTCCAATCGGAGTGCGGTAGTCATTTTCGCTGTGAATGATCAACGTAGGTATAGTGACGTTTTCGACATAAGATATTGGAGAAAGTCTCCGGTAAAGATCTCGACGTTCCCAAGGATGTCCATAAAACTCATAAGAAGTCAAACCCTGTGCATCTGACGTTCCCCACCAACTTTCCCAGTTTGTTATTGATCGGGAAGTAACCGCGGCGCTGAACCGATCTGTAGTTGCACTTAGCCAATTCGTCATAAACCCTCCATAACTACCTCCGGAAACACCTATCCGTGTCTCGTCGATATCTGGAAATTTTTCCAGTGCTGAATCAACACCAGTCAGAAAATCCTCACTGTCCATCAGCCCCCACCGACCCCTAGTAGCATATTTGAAGTCATGACCATACGAAGATGAGCCACGAGGATTCGAGTATAGAACGAAAAACCCTGATGAAGAGAGAACATGAAAAGTAGGAAAAAAAGTATTACCATAGGCCCCATGGGGCCCTCCGTGAATTTTCAATATCAAGGGGTACTTCCTTCCAGGTACGTATCCAGATGGTTTTACAACCCATCCTTCTATCTCTACGCTGTCACCCACAAACCAAGATAAACGTTCTGGAGCCAACAGAGACACCTCGTCCAACCAAGCACCATTAAGGTCAGTGACCCTTGTTTCCCCGGTACCGTCACCTCTAGCCAGAAACAACTCCGTTGGAGAAACAGCATCTGTCGATGCATAGGCCATTATATCTCCCCTGCTGGACAAAGAAACACTCGTAATCTGACGATCTCCATTTGTAACCTGGGTGACAGGACCTCCCGAAGTTGCAACTCTGAACAATTGCCTATTGCCACCGATTCCAGCTGTAAACAGTATCCCCGTTCCATCCGCCGTCCATTTAGGGATTCCTGGATCTAGATCCCATCCACTAGTGAGATTTTCAGGTTCGGATTGCAGTGAACCATTGGAACCGATTTCAGAAATCATCACATCCACTTCAGTTCCACGTTCTGGATTAGACAAGAAAACCAACCTTGTTCCATCAGGTGAAGGACTCGGAGCTGTTTCTGACCCTGGATTGGTCGTTATACTTTCCACCGCTCCATCGTTAATACGAACAGCCCAAACGTCTTGCGTCAGTTGAGTATTAGTTTCATCATTTTGTTCGCTATCGCCAGAGAAGAAAATGACACGTCCATTTGACGACCAACTAACTCCAGACTTATCAAACGGAAGCTCCGTCAACCGTCTTGGAGCCCCCCCCTCTGACGCCACCAAATAAATTTCGTCGGCAATGGCTGTAGAAAAATGACTTTGAAAAGTCAGGACTCCATCTCTTTTATACCTGGTAGAAGTAACCACTCGGCCGTCAAACCGCTCCAAGTCCAGTGTTTTTGTTATCGCATCAGGTGCAACCGCTTCATTTCCCTCTTCTATTTTAGATGTCTCCGGAGAAGCCAGGTAGGCCACCCACTGTCCATCTCTAGAGTATACTGGAGTACCTCTGACTCCTTCGATATGAAAAGCTTCCCCTCCAGGGCCACCAACCCTCAAGAACCAAGTAGAATTTGGATCTCCTTCTCTCTCGGAAGTAAAAGACAGTAGCTCTCCATCCGGAGACCAAACTGGAGAATGAGAATCTGCAGTCGGATCAGTAAACCGGTAAGCTTCTCCATCCGGACGTCCTCCTCTCAAAACCTGCATCCATATCTCTCTACGTCTAGTGTTCTCTTCCTCCAAAACCCGAGTCAGGCTGAAAGCTACGAGGTCCCCATCAGGAGAGACCTTAACCTCTCCAATGGAGAGCATACTATAATAATCAGCTGGTTCTAACCCTCTCTGCTGCCCGGCCAAGGCCCCTGAAACCGAAAACATCAGAACCAAGAGACCAACCAATGGACCAAATCTGAGAATCAGAATCGCTTGCACCTTAGCCTCCGTTTACCCTGTAAGTGAGTCATCCGAACTCCTAAAGAAATAACCTGCTCGATCAAGCTGTTCAAGCAAACCCATCTTTTTGAATGAGCCTTTAATATAAATCTACAAATTTTACGCCCGATAGTTCCTTATTACTATAAGCGGAATAGGATCTATATGCAGTCATCTGTCGTTTTCCATTGAGTAGTTTTTCTGTCGGCGGAGAACTGGTAGTTCTCCGCCAATCCTTGTAGTGTACTATCTTGGCTCACACTGATAGCATCACAACCAAGGAATGGGATGAGAGAAATTTCGAACTCCAACAAACATCTGAACGCATCGTTTACTCTGTTCTTATTAATCACATTCGTTAATGTAGGATTTCATGATGCTACATTGACGGCTCAACAGCTTCCCGATTCAGTAATATCTATAGATTCCCTGACTGTCACTGTCCTTCGAGGGTCCGATGCAATCAATCAGACGCCCTATGCGATTTCCATTAGAGACCAAATAGATCTCCAACGAGGAAACACCGGTCTATCTTTAGAGGAAGCTCTCCAGGGGATCCCTGGTGTGCAGGTACAGAACCGCTACAACTACGCAGTTGGAGAAAGAATCTCAATCAGAGGATTCGGAGCAAGAGCGGGGTTCGGAGTGCGTGGAGTGAAAGTCATAGTAGACGGGATACCCGCGACTATGGCTGACGGACAATCCACCTTGGACCATGTGGATATAGGTTCTTTGGGTAGAGCTGAAGTTCTCCGTGGTCCAGCCTCAGCCCTTTATGGGAATGGAAGCGGAGGGGTATTAAGCCTCCAAACAGCGGAGCCACCGGATGTTCCTTTTCGGCAAATCGTGAAAGGTGTCATTGGAAGCAATGGATTGACACGGCTAGAGAGTAACACTGCAGGGAGGTATCAAAACACCTCCTACCTAGTAAACCTTTCTCGCCTAAACTATGACGGTTTTCGGACTAACCCTCAAAACCCTGCGGATCCTTACGGTACAGCCGGACGTCTAAACCTGAATACTAATGTCAGCACAAAATTTGCTAACGGAGTACTGCGGATCACGGGGAATGTATTGGATTTAAACGCGCAAAATCCTGGGTCTCTTAATCGGTCCGACTTGGACGCAGGGGTATTAAGCGCTAGAAGTTACAACGTGAAACAAAACACATACAAAGACGTTCGTCAGGGTCAGCTCGGACTAAACTGGACTGGAAATCTAGCCAACATGGGCGCAGAATTTACCACTTGGGGCCTGTTTCGAAATCTGGACAATCCAATTCCTCCTAGAATTATTGATCTTCGCAGAAAAGCCTTTGGATCTCGTGCCATCTTATCTAGCATGAAAAACGAAGAGCCCGGGAACCTAACGTGGTCTATCGGAACAGACTTGGATTACCAGCGAGATTCTCGAAAGAACTTTCAAAATAAATCTGGGGCTAAAGGGTCTCTATC
>Ga0209403_10002410_pt1 | contig 22381 bp, 21 predicted proteins | sample ArcticOcean_MG_C_8_FD_187440 | JGI IMG/M metagenome (GOLD analysis project Ga0209403, IMG submission 187440) | Marine microbial communities from western Arctic Ocean - ArcticOcean_MG_CB11_86 (SPAdes) (version 2) | ecosystem: Environmental > Aquatic > Marine > Oceanic | place: Arctic Ocean... | reverse complement strand
CCAATGCAATCGAGACCAGTGGTGGGCGGTATATCGCGTTGAAAGTAGGGCCAGTGGAGGGGGCCAACGGCAATAACTTAGAGTTCATCCTTGAAGACCAAGTTGTTGCGACGACTACGGATATCTACGCTTTACCGAACTGTGGGGTGGATTCATGTCCGGCGTCCCGGGTGTTCGACGTTAATTTCGGAACCGGACCGGTTCCTCCAACACCTGTGCCAAGCCTTCCCGCGCGATATTCGGGATTCATTTCAGCCGACGGTCAAACACCCGCGGATTCTGCGCCATTTACAGTTCGGATCGGTCCTGATTACGAGGCGACGAACGGGACACTATTGGGCGGAGATTTCTCGATTATCGTAGATCCGAAAGATATGTCACTTTCCGAAAGTCCGGTTGAATTCTTTCTATACGACGTGAAGGCGGCTGAGACGGTTCCCTATCGACAGGGCGAGATAATAAGAAATCTGTGGCTGACGTTTACGGGCCTTCCAACTCCGATTCCGGTTTCGACTGCAACTTCGGAGCCAACAGCTGAACCGACTGCGGCTCCGGAGCCCACTGCTGTTCCGACTGTGGTCCCCACGGCTGTTCCAAGGGGCGTCCCGACTCCGGTTTCGACGGTGGCTCCTACGGCTGTCCCGACTCCGGTTCCGACCGTTGCTCCTACGGCTGTCCCGGCTCCGGTTTCGACCGTGGTTCCTACGGCTGTTCCGACTCCGGAATTGGTGAGCAGTGTTCCTGATCTGTCTACAGAGGCGGTCATTGGGTTGGAAACCCTGGACGAGGTGCTACAGAATATTGGTGACGCCGACGCCGCGGCCCAGAAACAGCTTTTAGATGGAATACAAGACGAACAAAAGGAGGGCGGACTCTGTGCGGCGAACCCTGGAGGCCCTGCGTCTCCCGGACAACTGGGATTGATACTGTCTCCGTTCGGGCTTGCGCTCTGGCTACGCATGAAGAGGCACCGGATTCCCACAGTTGAGTAACGATGTCAGGACGCTTTCGAATCTTCATGTGAATCTCCGTAAAAGTGGGAAGAACTTGAGGATGCAAATAGCAGGGCTTGTGGCTTGGACCAGGTTCTTTTCTGGTTGACGAGCTTATTTCCGGCGATTGCAGAGGCAATCTACGCGTAATCAGAAACTCTTTCTCGTATGTGTTTTTCTGGAGGGTGCGTAAACTGGTCTGAGTTGTTCACTGTTCAGGAGTCATCATGAAGATAAGAGTTATATCGGGTTTTGTACTGGTGTTTGCACTTTTCGGTGTATTTGTATCAGGACAGGCTTCGGTCGATGCTCAAGGGATTCCAAGTATGGGATTTGCGCTTTATCAAGGCTCTGTAACCGTTGCAGGACAGCCAGCCGAGGATGGTTTGGAGATCAGGGCACGCGTGGTGGGAACGTCGTGGGAATCACGTGTGGTCACGACCAGTGGCGGACGTTACATTGCGTTGGAAGTGGGGCCGGTAGAAGGGGCCGAAGGCAACCACCTAGAGTTCATTCTTGAGAACCAGATAGTCGCCACGACTCACGACACTTACTATGCGCCGGACTGCGCGGCGGTTTCGTGTCCTGCGTCAGCTGTGTTTAACCTGACCTTTTCCACGATTCCTCTTGAGCCGACTCCGACACCAAGCCTCCCGGCTCGTTATTCAGGATATGTGTCAACCGGCGATGTAACACTCCCGGACCGAACTCCCTTGACGATACGAATCGGTCATTACGAATCGTCCGGAGGAACTGTCTCTGGCGGCGAATTTTCTATCATCGTAGACCCCCAAGATATGTCTCTTGCCGGTGTACCGATAGAGTTTTTTCTTGCGGGAATAAAATCCGTTCAAACTGTTCCGTACCAGCCAGGTGAAATTGTTTCGAATGTCATATTGACCTTCGCCGCTCTACCAACTCCTACGCCTGTGCCAACTTCTACGCCTGTACCGACTCCGATTCCCACCGCGACTTCTGTGCCTATACCAACTCAGATACCGGAAGCCACGGCGACGCCGGAGCCCACGCGTACTCCTACACCTGCCCCGACTAGTACGCCGGTACCGACAGCAACCCCGACTCCGACACCAATGCCTGTGACCCCCTCGACCGTGGTGACGATTTCTGAACCGACGGCTACACCGGGAGTAATGGTGGCTGAAGAAGTGGTTGTGGTTGACGAGGATGAGGGTGGCGGAGGACTATGCAGCGCCAATCCGGGCGGCCCGGCTTCCGGTGGTCAGATCGGACTACTGTTGGCTCCGCTGGCACTGGGCTTTTGGGTCCGGGCGAGGCGGAAGACGGCACAAGCATCGATCGATTAAAAGGGCATCGGAGAGTCGATCTTGTGATGATCCGGAGAGGGTTTAATTGACCATCGGCTTATCGTCGGTGGCTCGGTCGTAGGTATGCCCAGCCTTCAGTCCGCACCGGTTCGCTGCATAACGAATGTTGGTGCTAGCCGTAGCCCGTCATCAATGACCGTTGACACGGTTCCTCAGAGGGATCTTTAGAAGCGTTGTATCTCTTCCGAGAAAGCTCGTTAACTGCCCTGAGGCCTCAGGAGCACGAGTCTTTGAGCTTCTCCGAGGTTACCCCGGGTAATCGTCACCCTAGCCGCTGGTTCTGGCTTGGGTAGGCCTATCTCGGAGACGAACTGGTCGAACGCGGTGAGATCGGATCCATCTGACGGGATGCTCGGGTGCAGTGGAATTACTACGCGGGGCTCAAGCGCCCGTGTGACTGCGGCGGCCTGATCGGCTGAAATAGCCTGATCCGTGCCCCCTGCGGGGGTGATCAAGACATCCACCCGCCCGATCAGCTGTACGGCCTGCGTTGTAAGAGGACCGTTCAGGGCCCCTAGATGGCAGACAGTCATAAGCTCGGCATCTAGTGCATAAACCGTATTCAGAGCCCTCGGTTCGCTGGCGTCGCCTAAAGGAACTGCAATTCCCCTGACAGCCAGCCCTGAAATTTCGTATTCACCCGGTCCACGAATAACAGGGACTTTACTCTCCCATCCTTCGATACCGGGGAGGCCGCTGGCATTACTGACTGTCACCACGGAAGCGTCAGTATCCACGTCTGGACCAGGGCTAGAACCCGGCTGGGGGTCCATCACAAGGGTCCCCGCGGCGGCGCTAATGATGATCGAGTTGTCAGCGAGCCAGCGAATGTCCATGAGTTAATTCCAGAAGCGCGTGAAGCGCACAAAATGGGGTCGATGAATCGAAGGGGAGGGGACTGCTGAAGTTTCCTGAATATGGTCTGAAAGAGCACGTTCCACTCTACGTGCTCCCCAATGCGCGGTCAACGTAAGCCAATCGTATTGACACCCCATTTCGGCCATGCTAGGTTCGGCAGTATGGACGGACATTCCCAATGGCCGTCACAGCAAGTCTGATCGCATCTCTCTGGAGAGCGCAAATGACCACCCTGAGCCCGCGGCGGGGCAGCATATTACGGCTCATTGTTGACGGCTACATCGCGACAGGTGAGCCGGTCGCGTCCTCTGTTATCGCATCAGACCTTAAGGTCAAGATTAGCCCGGCTACTGTCCGTAACGAGATGGCCAACCTCGAGGATGACGGTTACATCACACGGCCGCACAGCTCGGCTGGGGGGGTGCCGGCAGACAAGGCCTATCGTTTCATCGTCGAAGGACTCGAAGCAAGTTACATCCAGCCGGATGTGCAGGACTTTGATGCCATAAGGGCGGCCCTTGAGAAACGCCGTCGGGACATGGAGGAGTGGGCAGACGCCGCCGCTTCCATCGTGGCCGGGCTGCTCAAGACTCTTGCGTTTGCGTCTGCGCCGAGAGCAGACGCATCCAGGATTAAGCAACTAGAGATTCTGTTGATGCAGGACCTGACGGCCATGTTGGTCCTCATCCTCCACGAAACGACGGTGGTCAAACAGTTGATCCCGCTTGATTCTCCTACAACCCAGGATGAGCTATTCCGTGTTCGAAACCGTGTCCACGAGGCCGTTACCGGGCGTACCGCAGATGAGATTACCCGGCAGATCGGCGTCGGTGACTCCGGGGATGGGCTGGAATCTCTTATTCTCGGGTCGGCGGTTGGGGCTCTAAGAGAGCGGGACCAGCAGAAAATCTCAGGCTATAACATTGAAGGACTGGGACGCCTGCTCGGGGCGCCTGAACTATCCCAGGATAATTACGGCGCTGAGCTGACCGAAGCGCTCGACAGCAACGAAGCGTTGTACGAACTCTCCGAGGGCGCGCCGAGCGATGGCAGTGCAGTTGTGTACATCGGCGCCGAGATTCCGCGGGTGGAGTTCAACCGGTGCAGTGTGATCATCGCAAGATACGGTGTGCCATCCGAGGCTTCTGGGGTTGTCGGGATGATTGGACCGACGAGACTGGCTTACAAACGTGCGGTCCCTGTGGTGGAGGCAGCGGCCACATTGCTGGGCGATCTGGTTACAGAGGCTTACTACGGATATCCCGTCTCGGGCGAGTCAACGACGGCGCACACTTAGGCAAATCCGGGTAAACGGCGTCGCCGATTGTACTTTCGCGTTCGTATAATGAGTTTGTACTATCGCGTTCCATGCTGTTCGGCGAGTTAATTTCCATCGTCAATGACCACTAAAACAGATTTTTATGAAACCCTCGGAGTCGCACGTAATGCCACTCCCGAGGACATCAAAAAAGCGTACCGCAAGCTGGCGTTTCAGTTCCATCCCGATCGGAACAAAGACGCCGGGGCAACGGATCATTTCAAAGAAATAAGCGAGGCGTACCAGGTCTTAATCGACCCGGACCGCCGAGCTTCCTATGATCAATTCGGCCATGCCGGTGCGAATGGTGCTGCTAGTCGTGGATTTGAGGGCTTTGAAGGGTTCGGCGGACTCGGAGACATATTCGAATCATTCTTCGGCGGCGGGCAGGGATCACGTGGTCCCGCACGAGGCAGAGATCTGGAGTACCGCACGACGATTACCTTTATGGAAGCCGTATTTGGTGCCGAGAAGGAATTCGACATCAATCGTGTAGAGGCTTGCGGTCGTTGTTCCGGCAATCGTGCCGAACCGGGGACGTCGGCTGTTCAGTGCGTGACTTGCAGTGGCTCCGGTCAGGTGCGGCGAATCCAGCGCAGTATTTTTGGACAACACACGGTGATGGCTACCTGTTCCACCTGCCAGGGCGCCGGCAAGACAGTCTCGTCGCCGTGTACGCAGTGTCAGGGCGCCGGTCGGGAGAGGAAGCAGCGCCAGATTTCGGTAAACGTTCCCGCGGGCGTGGACGTTGGAAGCCGAATTCGACTCAGGTCGGAGGGTGAGCCAGGGGATGCTGGTGCATCGCCGGGAGACCTGTATATCCATATCGATGTTGAAGCCCACGATACCTTTGAACGGGACGGCAACGACATCCTCATGAAGCTGGACGTAAATGTTGCACGGGCTGCGCTTGGTGCGACGACCAAAGTCCATACCGTAGACGGCCTGAAAGAACTTGAGATCCCGGCCGGTACTCAGTCCGGACAGGGGTTCAGGATGCGCGATCTGGGTGTGCCTCACCTCGGATCTTCTGGACGACGTGGCGACCAGATCGTCATAGTTAATGTCGCGATCCCGCGAAAGCTGGACGAGCGTCAACGGGAATTGCTTGAAGAGCTTGCTGCAACCATGGGTGACGATATTTCTCCTGGCCCTGAAGAAGACGGATGGCTTGGGAAGGTCAAAGATTTCATGAGTGGGGACGGCAATTAATGCCGGATAACTTTCTTCCCGAATCTTGCATCTCGGAACGCGGGTAACAAGAAATGCCCTCTCAATGGCTTGAATTAAGCACTGAGGCTCCGGGGGAGTATGCAGAGCCTCTGACTCACCTGTTCGCCCGCTACGGTGAAGGTGGGGTCGTTGTCGAAGAGGCTGGTGGCTTCAATCCGGACGAAGGCGAGACACCGCCGGTGAACGCGCCTGTGATTGTCAGAGCCTATCTTCCGATCGACGCCACAACGGACGACCGTCGTTCCAAAATTGATCTTGGATTGCGATTAATCTCCTACTTGCATCCCATTCCGCCCTTGAAAGAACGAATACTCGAAGATCGGGAATGGGAACTCCAGGAGTTCGAATCTGTTCGCGTGGGCAAGAGAATGGTGATCGCTCCGGAAGGCTCAAACTGGGACCGGAAGTCGGACGACATCGTGATCAAGCTAGATCCCGGGTTGGCGTTCGGGACGGGACACCATCCGACAACCCGGATGTGCATGCTTTATCTTGAGAAAACGATCTCCCCGGGTTGTAAGGTTCTTGATCTGGGTTGCGGTTCCGGGATACTGACCCTGGCTGCGTTCAAGCTGGGTGCGGGGTCCGTGACTGGGCTGGACATCGAGGCCGATGCGATAAAGGCCAGCCACGATAACCTGGGCAAGAACGACCTCGAACAAGAGGCCGATTTCCATCTTGGCAGCCTGCCGAATCCGATCATCCCGGACGGATCAATCGACGTGACCGTGGCCAATATTTCTGCCAACATCCTTATTGTGCTCGCACCGCACATACTGGCGACACTGGCGCATGATGGCGTGTTCGTTGGCTCGGGTTTGCTCGCCGAGCGTAAGGACGAGGTTGAAACGGCCTTTACAGAGGCGGGTGCCGAGTTCACCGATCTCACCATTTCAGGCGACTGGGCGGCTTTTTCTGCCGTGATGCGTTCCTGATCAGTTCCCGGAAACGTTTTGGGTAGTTCCATGCACCGGTTTTACCTGCCGGGCGGTATGCCAGCAGAAGGCCCTGTCCGGTTTCCAAGAGATATCGCAAGACAACTGTCGCGCGTGCTCAGGATGCGGACCAGTGAAGAGATCGGCGTTTTTGACGGAAGCGGCACCGAGTGGACGATCGAACTTGATGACGTTTCCTCGCGGTTTGTTGAGGGACATGTCGTAGACGTCACCCGACCCAGCACCGAGCCTCGGGTTGATATCACGCTGTACCAATCGTTGATCGATGCGGCGCAGTTTGAACTCGTTTTACAAAAAGGTGTCGAACTGGGCGTAAAGCGCTTCGTTCCGTTGCTTACTGAAAGAGTGTCAGGGTCCGGAGCGATCGGGGCTTCTGAGGGCCGTCAGGCACGCTGGGCGAGGATCGTACAGGAGGCCGTTGAGCAGTCAGGCCGGGTGTTCGTGCCAGAAGTCATAGCACCGGTTGCGATGGATGCCGCGTTTGCAGATCCGCCCACTGGGCTGTTTATCGTGCCGTGGGAGGGGGAGACCTCCACCAGCCTGCGTCAGGTACTCAAGACTCAGGATGCGGGCTCTCATGACGTAATTAGCATCGTGATCGGGCCCAAAGGCGGGCTTACCGAGGTGGAGATCGAGTTTCTGAAGCAATGCGGAGCCCTGCCTGTGACACTTGGCAGCCGGATTCTTCGTGCCGAGACGGCGGCTATCGCAACGGTAGCTATGGTGCTATACGAAGTCGGAGATCTTGAAGCCTCTTGATATGCAGGGAAGCCTAAGTACATTTGCGGGTTCGTTAATGCGTCGACTCCGTCTCCGAAACGGGTGTACGTGTCATAAGTCCAGCGATCGCTGATTTTGGATCTAGCTCCCCGTCCAGCACGGCCATTGTCACTCGGGCGATCGGCATATCCACGCCGAGAGACTCCGCGACGGTAACCGCGGCGCGCGTCGTCTTTATGCCTTCTGCGACCTGGTCCATCCCGGCGACGATCTCGGCGGCCGAAAGACCCTTCGCCAGTTCCTGCCCAACGAACCGGTTCCGGGACAATCCGCTGTAACAAGAGGTGACCAGATCGCCCATGCCAGACAGCCCGGCGAAGGTCTCCGCCCGCGCTCCCATCGCCACACCGAGGCGGGTGATTTCGGCGAGTCCTCGTGTCACGAAAGCCGACTTACTGTTGTTCCCTAGGCCGTGGCCATCGATGAAACCTGCGCCGATGGTAATGATGTTCTTGAGTGCGCCTCCAAGTTCGACCCCGATTAGATCGGAGCTTGTGTAAACCCGGAATACGCCTGAGTTTAGGATGCCCTGGACCGTCGCTGCGGCTGACTCATCGGTATGCGCGACCGTTGTAGTCGCTGGCTTGCCCTCGGCGATCTCCAGAGCTAGGTTTGGGCCGGAGAGCGCACCGACGTCGTTCCTCCCCAACGCTGTCCCCATCAGCTGGGACATTCGTTGACCGGTGGCCTCGTCGATGCCCTTGGTGGCGCTGATAATGATCGCGTCACTGGATACGGATGAAGCGATCCTTGTAGCGTTTTCGGTGACTGACGATGCCGGCACAGCTTGCAACACCAGTTCTGCACGCCCAAAGGCCTCCAACGTGTTCGCTGTGACCTTCAATTCGTCCGGGAAATTGACTCCGGGCAGGAACCGATCATTTCTGCGGGTAGTCCTCAGAAGATTCGCATCGGCTTCGGTTCGTGCCCATATGGTGACGTCGTGGCCGGAGCGGCCAAGTAAAATAGCAAGGGTCGTGGCCCAGCTTGTCGTTCCTACAACTCCGACTTGCGCCATGTGGAGGTTCCTAGCTCTCGTGTGAACGGGCGCGGGTAGGCCTGCCCGGCTCCGTCACCGGTTTTTCGGCGCCCGATATCAGACGGCGGATGTTTTCCGTGTGCCTGATGAATATTACCAACGAACCGCCTACCGAGAAGACGGTGTATTCCATTGGCACCAGTCCGATTACGCCGAGGATGACGATGGTGACGCTTCCGAGTGTGGTGCCTAACAGCGATCCGATCGAGACGTATTTCGTGATGGTAACGACGAGCCATCCTACGGCGGTGATGCCAGCCGCGATCGGCGATAGCGCAATCATTGCGCCCCAGCCCGTCATCACGCCTTTGCCGCCCCGGAAGCCTGAGAAGACGGGCCAGCTGTGGCCGACGATGACGGCGACGCCAGCAAGCGCGAGCGCATATTCGTTGTTGTCGGTGGCTGCCCAAGCGATGCCTACGGTCACGATGCCTTTGGCGACGTCGAGGAGCACGACGGAAGCAGCTGGGATCTTTCCAAGTGTCCTATAGACGTTCGTGGAGCCGGTGCTACCGCTTCCGTAGCGACGTATGTCCACGCCGCGAACCAGTTTTCCGACTAGTAATCCGGTCGGAAATGCGCCCAGTAGATAGGCGACTATTAATGATCCCGCGAACAACACGGGTTCCATCAGGCTCCCCCTACGAACCGTAACCGTAACGGGCTGCCATCAAATCCGAAAGCGTCACGCAAACGGTTATCGAGATAACGGCGATACGAGAAGTGGATTAAGTCCGGGTTTGCCATGTGAAAAGTGAACGTAGGAGGACCGGTTCGCGTCTGGGCAACCTTGCGCAATCGTACACGCCGATACCCGCCCCTGGGGGGTGGGTGGGCGCCGAGTGCATCAATCACTACCCGTGTGAGATCTCCGGCCGGGATCTTTTTCGTCCACTCAAAGTAGGTCGCGACTGTGGCCTTCAAGAGCCGGTCCAGACCGCGGCCGGTCAGTGCTGATGTGAACACGATCGAGGAGTTCGGGAGGAACTTGAAGCGATCCCGAATCTCTTCCCTCGCCTCTTCTTGAGTTAGCTTTAGTTCTCTCGAAAGGTCCCATTTGTTGACGACCACAACCAGACCACGCGCTGAATCGGCGGCGTATCCGCCCACGTGCAGGTCCTGAGCGGTGACGAACTCGGTCGCGTCCAGGACTATCAGCGTTGTGTGTGATCGTTCGATAGCCTGGATGGTCCGCAACGCACTGTATTTCTCTATGCCCTGCTCGGTCTTACCGCGGCGTCTGAGTCCGGCTGTGTCGATGAACCTGAGGTCCATCTCTGTTTCGTCGTCGACGTAATGGTATCGGCTGTCGACTGAATCTCTTGTCGTTCCGGGAATGTCGCTCACCAGAGCCCGCTCTTCACCGGTAAGCGCGTTAAGTAGCGCAGATTTGCCGACATTCGGGCGGCCGACGATGGAGATCCGGACATCTTTCCCGAACTCCTCCTCGTCTTCCCCAACCACGCTAGTCATCACGGCTTCCATGAGATCCGAGATGCCGATGTTGTGATAGGCGCTGATTGGAATCGGATCGCCCAAATCCAGTTCGTATGCCTCGACCGCGTCTTGTTCCCGCTCGAAGTTGTCTGCCTTGTTCGCGGCGAGGATCACGGGTTTGTGGTACCGGCGGATTAGGTTTGCGGCGTCGCGGTCAGCGGTGGTCAGGCCCTGGTGCGTGTCGGTGACGAAGATCAGGGAGTCGGCTTCGTCCAGGGCTTTCAGGACCTGGGACTGCATGTCTGGCCAGAAGATATCTTCACTGTTGCCTTCGATACCGGCGGTATCGACCAGAATGTAAGGGTCTTCTTTCCATTTGGCGTCTGCGGAGACTCGATCGCGAGTCGTTCCGGCAATATCGCTGACCACGGCAATGCGCTCACCGGCGAGCCGGTTAAACAGTGTGGACTTGCCGACGTTTGGCCGGCCCACTATGGCGATTACGGGGATTGCCACGGCATCAGGCTCCGGAGAACAAGAAGTGTAAAAGGCCGGCCTGCGCGTGAAGACGATTTTCGGCTTGATCGAACGCGATCGACCTTGGATCTGTCAACAGACCGTCCGAGATCTCCTCGCCCGGGTGCGCCGGTAGGTCGTGCATGAATCGGACCCCTGACGGGGCTTTATCCAGCAGCTCTGGATTTACCTGGTAGCCCTTGAATGCCTCGAGCCGGATTTGGGTTTCCTCTTCCTGCCCCATGCTTGTCCACACGTCCGTATAAACAATGTCGGCATCGCTGACCGCTTCGATGGGATCGCTCACTAACTTCAGGCTTCCACCGCTTTGTGCGTTCAGGGGCGCAACGTCGATCTCGGTCGTTTCCGGCAGGGTGTACCCGCCGGGGGATGCGATTGTCAGATGACCGCCGGTAGATGCCATTCCAAGGGCGAGGCTGATAGCGACGTTATTACCATCACCTATGTAAGCCACTCTGACGCCGTCAAGCGACCCTTTGCTCTCTTCAATGGTCTGAAGATCCGCCAGCGCCTGGCAAGGGTGCTCTCCGTCGGTCAGGGCATTGATCACAGGAATTGTTGATGCCTCAGAGAACTGTTCTAGGATTCCGTGATCAAAGGTCCGGATGATCGCGGCATCGGCCATGCGCGACATCACGCGTGCCACATCCTGAACAGGCTCACGTTTGCCGAGCCCCACCTCTTCAGGTGAGAAGTAAACCGGGTGGCCTCCGAGGCGGTGTATTCCGACCTCGAAGCTCAACTTGGTGCGGAGAGATGGCTTCTCAAACAGGATAGCGATGGACTTTCCGGCTAGCGCCTGCGATGGCTCTCCCGCCTTCAATGCTCGGCCGCGCGCGATCACCTCTCGAACCTCTGAAGTGGCGAGATCTGTGACCGAAAGGAAGTGGCGAACGTTGACCATTCAAATGTCCTGTGGATATCGGATCAGCGTGGGTGCCCGGATGCGAGAGTGCGAGGTCCGCAAACGCAAAGTGCAATTATATTCCTCTCGGGCGCTGATCTTCACAGGTACCGCACGGCGCGAAACGGGGCGAACCCGAAGGTCCGCCCCGTTTATGGGGTTCCAGTCAGGTCAAACGCGCCTTAATCTCGGGCCAGAATCACCGTGCCGGTTGAGGAGAGTGTCCCGCCGGTGCCGTGAGCCATGGCTAGTTTGCAGGTGTCGAGCTGGCGCTGTCCCGTCTCGCCTCGGAGTTGTCGTACTGCTTCCACGACGGTGAAAATGCCGTACATTCCCGGATGCGTGTAGGAAAGACCTCCGCCGTTCGTGTTGAGCGGGAAGTCTCCGCCCGGCGCCGTGCGCTGGTTGGCGACGAAGTCCGGGCCTTCGCCCGGTCCGCAGAACCCGAGGCTCTCCAACGTAGCGATCACCGTGTAGGTGAACGAGTCGTAGATCATCGCCAGGTCAAGGTCGTCGTGCGTTAGGCCCGCCATCTCGAGTGCCTGTGGTCCGGTGTGCCGGCCCCAGGTTCGGGTCAAGTCCGGCATCTGGTGCAGTACGGAGTGATCGTGACCCTCCGCCACACCTAGAACATTTACGCCGCCCTTTTTGGTCGACTTGGCACGTTCGGCTGAAGTGATCACGATCGCAGCGCCCGCGTCCGTCACCAGACAGCAGTCCGGCAAATGGAAGGGCCACGATACCCATCGGGAGTCGTGATATTCGTCAAAGGTCATCGGCGTGTCGTAAAAGTAGGCCTTCTCGTTCATGTTGGCCCACTTGCGGGTGGAGACGGCAATGTTTGCCATCGCCTCACGCGTCCGGTCTTCGCCGTACTGGTGCATGTAGCGGTTTGCGGCCAATGAATAGCCGATCGGCGCTCCCATGATGCCGTACGGAGCTTCGTACTGCGCCCCGGCCAGCCCTGGGTTACCCGCGGGCCGTGCCCGGTTTGAACGGCCGGACTCGCCGTGCGTGATCAGCGCCACCTCACAGTAGCCAGCAGCGATGGCGGCCATTGCGTGGGCGATGTGGATCACGAAAGACGATCCACCGACCGATGTTGAGTCAGTGAAGTGGGGTGTGATACCCATGTACTCGGCAATGTCGTAGGTCGAGTAACCGGCGGTGAAAACGCCGTCGACCTCGCTCTTGTCGATGCCGGCATCTGCCAGGGCGTTACGCCCGGCCTCCGCGTGCAACTCCATCGGACCCTTTTCGGGCACGCGCCCGATATTGTCCGATTCGGCGACACCTACGATAGCGATTGAACCGGATATCGCTTTCAGCTTGTCCATTACTGGCATGTGATAGGTCCTTCCCGGGTCTGGCCCGGTGCGTCTATCGACGTGTAAACGGATTCATGGCTGCATGCGATGAAGGACGGACCGGTCGGTCCGCCCCTCTCGCATACGATCATTCAGAGGCCGTTTACGCCGGTTCGAACTTCGGAAGGGAGATCTCGTCTGTGATTGACTCGAAAACTACCTTGACTGCCATGTCTATGGAGATCTTGCTGGGGTCAGCCTCTACGTTGACGATCTGTGTCGCCATCCGGGGACCTTCCTCGAGCTCCACTATCGCGGGGACGTACGGTATGTCGTCCATGAAACCGGGGTGGGGTGGGCGGTGGACGATGGCGAAGGTGTGGATTTTTGCATTGCCACTGGCCACGATCCATGAGGTGTTGTTGTTTCCGCAATCCGGGCAGATGTTCCTCGGGTAGAAGTACGCCTGGTTGCAGTCATCACACTTGCGAAGACGCAGCTCGCCGGCTTTTGCGCCCTCCCAGTAGTTGTCTGATTCCGGCTGCGGAATCGGGATCGGCTTGTTGTATCCGTCTGCCATATGAGTGTTAGTCCCTTCCCAGAATCACGGTGCCGGTGGACGAAAGAAGTCCGCCCGTGCCGTGTGCCATGGCGAGATTGCAGTCATCAAGTTGTCGTTTGCCGGTCTCTCCTCGGAGTTGTCGCACTGCTTCTACAACCGTGAAGATTCCGTACATTCCCGGGTGGGTGTACGAAAGACCACCACCATTCGTGTTCAGCGGAAAATCTCCGCCCGGCGCTGTCCGTTGATCAGCTACAAAGTCCGGACTTTCACCCGGTCCGCAGAACCCGAGGCTCTCTAACGTCGCGAGCACCGTGTAGGTGAACGAGTCGTAGATCATCGCCAGGTCCAGATCGTCGTGGGTCAACCCGGCCATCTCGAGCGCCTGTGGTCCGGAGTGCCGGCCCCAGGTTCGGGTCAGGTCGGGCATCTGGTGTAGGACGGCGTGATCGTGCCCTTCCGCCGCTCCCAGGATGCTCACGCCGCCTTTTTTGGTGGACTTTGCACGTTCCGCAGACGTGATAACGATCGCCGCGCCGGCGTCCGTCACCAGACAGCAGTCCGGCAGGTGGAACGGCCATGAGATCCAGCGAGAATCGTGGTACTCGTCGAAGGTCATAGGCGTGTCATAAAAGAAGGCCTTCTCGTTCATGTTGGCCCACTTGCGGGTGGAGACGGCAATGTTTGCCATCGCCTCACGCGTCCGGTCTTCGCCGTACTGGTGCATATAACGGTTTGCGGCCAGCGAGTAGGCGACCGGTGGGCCGATGATGCCGTACGGGGACTCGTACTGCGCACTAGGGAGTCCGGGGTTGGCGCCCGCACGGGCGCGGTCAGATCGCCCGGTCTGTCCGTGGGTGATCAGCGCCACCTCGCAATAGCCGGCTTGTATGGCGGCAATTGCGTGGGCGATGTGGATTACGAATGAAGATCCGCCAACGGATGTTGAGTCCGTGAAATGAGGCGTGATGCCCATGTACTCGGCGACGTCATATGTCGAGTAACCGGCGGTGAAAACACCGTCGACCTCGCTCTTGTCGATTCCTGCGTCCGCGAGGGCGTTGCGTCCGGCTTCGGCGTGCAACTCCAGCGGACCCTTGTCAGGGGTTCGGCCAATCTTGTCCGACTCGGCGACGCCGACGATGGCGGCCGTTCCGGAGAGATTTTTTAGCTTGTCCATTACAGGCATGGGGCTGTTCCCTTTCTTCGCGGGTTGGATTTACGGATTCACCCGGTCTAGATCACCGGGCGTATTCCTAGATAGTGGTCGATGGTCGGCCGTGAAGTGGCCGGGGACATCAGTCGGGTTCTTACTGCAGAGGTGAGTATGGGGTCGGCTTGAGTAGCTGATTCCGGACGTTCTTCACGATTAGTCCGTCCTCTTCCGATGCTGCTCGAACCTTGGCCCATTCAGGGTCGTTCTGGAACGATGTCCATGCGCGTTCGCGCTGACCCCAGTCTTCGAAAGCGATCATATAGATAAGCTCTACGCTTGATGGTCCAACTTCGTTGGTCCAGTAGCCAATGTTCTTGATGCCGTGTCTTTCAAAGATCTCCGTTGTGTGATCGTTGAACCGCTTGTGGAGCGCGGGTAACCGCCCACCGAAGCACTCATAAATTCGCAGTTCGTAGAGCAATCAGACCTCCTCGGTCACACGGGGATCGCAGGTTTCGGACGTCCGCCCGGATTCTCACCTCACGCTCAAACCAAGTCAAGAACCGAAATCGATAGAAAACCTGCAACTCATACCGCAATGTTCGTCCAAATAAACGGCCCGTTGGCCCCTATTGATCCATGACACTCCCGTCTGCGTGCAATCGGGTGACCACCTCGCGAGGCGTCATGGGGATGTTTTCGCGGGCACCCGGCTTCAGATTGATGCCAATTCCCGGGCGATCCGAGATCATCAGATACCCGGTGCCGTCGTGTTCGGCCGGGTTGTCGACCATGTCGATCTTCGGGAACACGTCCTCGCCGGTTGGGTACTCTTGAAGGGCAAAGTTTGGAATACAGGCTGCTATCTGCAGACACGCGGCGGTTGATACTGGCGATAACGGGTTGTGGGGCACGACGCCGACGTGGTGCGCTTCCGCTAGCGCTGCGATTTTCTTGGCGCCGCTGATGCCGCCCACCATGCAAACATCGGGCCGCACGTACTGGACGGCGCTCCTGTTCAGCAGCATCTGGAACTCCCACAGCGTGGTGAATCGCTCTCCGGTCGCTATCGGGATGTTGATCTTGTCCGCCACGTATGCCATCTCGTCGAAATTGTCCGGCGTCACCGGGTCTTCGTAGAAATAGGGATGGAACTCCTCAATACCGAGCCCCAACTGAACTGCCTCGGCGGGTGTCAGGCGCCTGTGGATCTCGATACAAAGGTCTACATCGTTGCCTACGGCTTCCCTGTATTTGCGGACCGTATCGATAGCGTCGGCGATCTTGTTCGCGTGCGTCTTGAAATAGGGGACGTCTCGGTCCTCGTCTAGGAACGGCGTCAGGTGGCCTACTGCGGTGAAGCCTTGAGCCTTGGCGTCAACGATTCCCGCAACGAGGGTTTCCGTCGTGTCACCGAACACGTGGTAGTAGACGCGTGCCTTCTCTCGGACCTTGCCGCCCATGAGGGCGTAGGTGGGAACGTTGAAGTGCTTGCCTGCGATGTCCCAGAGGGCGATGTCGACAGCAGAGAGTGCACCCATGATCGCCGCGCCACGGAAATGGGAGAAGCGGTACATGTACTGCCAGTGGTGTTCAATTAAAAGCGGGTCTTTGCCGATCAGGTAACGACCGAACTTCTCGATGGCCGCCCCGGAAGCCTCCAGAAATCCCCAGGAGCCAGATTCCCCGAGCCCGATAATCCCCTCATCGGTTTCGATCTCTACGAGCAGAAATTTGTCCAGAAATATCGGTTCGACCCGTGTGATCTTCATGGAACATCGTCCCCCCGGATTTATGTTGACGGAATTTCTTCTTCGGACATGGCGTGACCGCGGACTGTCAGTACCGGGCGATCTTACTGCGCGGACGGCCTGATTCGGCATCGAAGTTTAAAATTTCCACGTGTGATCGACCGAGATCGTCGGCTGAACCTGGCCCACTGAATACCCTGTATTGCCGCACGGCCGCGGAAAGAACGGTGCTCTCGTCACCCGCGCTCCTCCGAATGCTCTTCACGGTCGCTCACCCGGACGACGAGACATTCTCTATGGGATCGACCATCTCAGACTATGCGGTTGCTGGCGTGGAAGTTCACGTTGATTGTGCCACGCAGGGCGAGGTCGGCGATATTGCCCCTGAGAGCGAGGCCATTCCGGAGACGCTGATGATGCAGAGCTGTCGGCTGCTGCGGAAGTGCTCGGCATTCCTCGATTGCCTGGACGCTGATTGGTCTCCGGACGTTAGGTGTAGATCTGACCGTAGAGGTGACGGAGGTTGTGCCCGCCGCTTACGGGTAGGCTGGAACTGGCGCGGCCGGGTGAAGCCGCGAACCTACACGCGTTGTCGCCTCACGGTCATCACCACGAGCCCTGCCAGTACAGCGATCACGGCTGCCGCGAGGTAGGCGTCGTGAAACGCGCCGACGAATGCGTCTGTGGCCAGCACTCCTGCGTCGATGGCATCGTCCTTGCGCCACGTAAAGATCACCATCCCGAACGAGATCGATAGCGGGGTGCCCAGTGTTTGCGCCACGGCCAGAACGGCTGATCCAGCACCGGCGTGTTCGGGTTGGGTTTTACGCATCGCCAGCGAGTAGACAGCCGCCTGATGTAACCCGAATCCCACACCGGCAAGCCCAACGCGCATTCCGATGCCGGGTAGCGATGATTCGGCGTTCAGCCCGGAGATCCACACAAGACCGATGGCCGTGATTCCGGCCCCTGAGGCGGTAACGATCCGATCTCCGATCCGGTCCGCCAGCCACCCCCCTGTTATTGAGCCGATCGTGGATGCGCCCGCAACGACCGCCAGCATCGAACCGACTATCATGACGCCCCTGCCGAGCACGTCCGTGATGAAGAACGGAAACAGGAACCATGTGAGGAAGCTGGCCATGAACAAAAGCAAGTTGGAAATCCCGCTTACGGCAAAACCTTGCGTGGTCCAGAGCGCTCTCGGAAGCATCGGGCGTTTGACGCGTTTCTGCAGGAATTTGAACCCTGCGAACAGCAGTGCCGTGAGCACCGCCAGCGCGATCACAATCCCGGACAGCAGGCCGTCCAGCCGCGCGAAAGATATCGCCGAAACGAGTGCAAACAGCGCCCCGTACAGCACGATCGCACCAGACCAGTCGAATCTTCGGTCTCCACTCGCGGGATCACGTGAGAGCATAAACATGCCAGCTGCCAGAACGGCCACGCCGATAGGCACGCGGGCGTAGAAAATGGCTTCCCACCCAATCGTCTCGGACAGATAACCACCCCCGAGTGTCGCTGTGAGTTGACCGGCGCTCACGGCTGCGAGCGTTACGCCGAGTGCTGTGCCACGCCGTTTCGGGCCAAATGCCCGGACGACGAGCGCCGGGCCGGTGGTGAACAAGATCGCCGCCCCGACTCCCTGCAGGACGCGGAGCGCGACCACAGCCCCGAGCGAATCCTGGAGGGCGATGAGACCTACCGCTGCCGTGTACGCGACAACGCCCCATAGGAACAAGCGACGCAAACCGAAAGCATCGCCGAGTCCGCCGGCAGCCGGGGCTAGACCGCTTCGGCTAGCGTGATAGAAGATGATGATTCCCTGTACCGAGATCAGCGATGCCCCGAGCGAATCACGCATTGTGGGGAGGGACACGTTGATCGAGAAATCCAACGCGACGAGAAATAGACCGGCTGCCGCTACCATAACCGTAATCATGCGGTCCCGTGAGCGGAGTACTGAGGGCACGGAATCAGGTGACACGGTTACTTGCTGTGACGCTGGGTGCTGATACCAGCGTCCACAAATTTAGGACCGTTCAAAGCTGGACACCAATGCCAGGGGACGAATCCCGGACGGGGCAGATGAGTGGCGACGTTCGTAACCGATCATGCCGCCCACGAACGCCGCAAGTGATATGTGAAACAACATCTCGACCCCTTTAAGGGCCGTAAATGGGAGTATTTCGAAATCGCCGAGCATTCCTTGCGTGGCCTCGTCATCGTGGATGGGGTTAGGGTCCCCGATCTTGGATATCAGGCGCTAGATGTTACACGCCGAGTCCTTTAATTTCGTGTACCGAGCTTAACCGGGGCGCACGTCACGGGAGAACAGGTGTACCCATGACGGGTAGAAACCGCAGGCGATGGCTGTTCGCATAGACCATGTATTGACCGACGTAGTTCCGTAGTAGGGCACAGCTCCATGATCGAACGTGGCGCGCGTGATCGCATATGTGAGGGCACGCCCCAACCCGCGTCCACGATGCCCTTCCGTTATGGCGATGTGTATCTGGTACAACCCATCACCGTCCGATGTAACTCCCGCCGAACCGATCGGGCCGTCTGAACCGATCGCCACGACCCGGAACTGGTGTGTGGTGCGTTCTCCGGGTCTCCGGCTGATTGTCTGTCGACTCATAACGGAATGCCGATCGTCTTCATCGTCCCGAAGCTCGATTGTATAGCCCGCTGGTGCTGCGTATTCCTTGAGATCTTCCTCTGCGCACACCCATCGGGGGAACGGGCCAAACGTTTTCTGGCCGTGCTCCGCCATGCGGTTAGAGACCTCGGCAATGCGCACCGGTTCCATCATCTCGTCACGATTAACGCCTTCATATAACGGACGGACCCACGATATCAACTCCGGCGACGCCGTTACTACACCGCCGACCCCCATCGATACGAGGCTGAAATAAGGCCGGGGAATATCAAACCAGCGGCCACCAGTCACCCACTGCGTCTCCGGATCTACAGGTTCGGCTTCGACGATGTGAACTTGCCCGTCCAGGAGTTCAGCGCGTTTACAAAACTGCTCCGCGGCCAGCACGTCCAAGATTACCGACTGCACTCGGGCGCGGTCTATCGGGGAAGGTGTCATCTGTTCATCGTGATGCACAGGCTCAGATATTTACTGGACCACCTCAACTAATTCCACCTCAAAAATTAACGTTGCGCCCCCAGGAATAACGAATCCGGAGATGTTGAGTCCGGCATCGCCGTATGCAAGATCGGAAGGAATACGAATCCGGCGTTTGCCGCCTTCAAGCATGTCCGCCATTCCGATCTGCCATCCCTGAATCAGGTTGTTGAGCTTGAACGTCACCGGAGCGCCTCTTGTATGGCTCGTATCAAAAACACAACCATCGTCAAAGAACCCGGTGTAATGGACGCTCATGTTGCTGTCCATCACCAGCGCTGATCCATCACCAACTTTGTGATCAAAAACAGAAACACCGGAAGGAAACGTCTCGTACGCGATTGCGTTATCGTCGTCAAATGTCGGCGCACTGGCGGGGTACGGATCTATGCAGGTCACAGATACCGGAGTCGGCGTGAGGACAAGCACGTCCCCCAGGTTTCGATCGGAACTGGGATTACTGCCACCGCATGCCACCGCAATCATCGCCACGACTGCGGTACTCATCACTAAAAACCAGCGGGTTTGCAAATTCAACGCTCCGCACCTACTCGTTGACGTAGATCTTCGTAACCGGCGCCAATCCAAGGCAATGGATTGGTCAGGAAAAACCGCGCGCCCAACTCCATGTACCTCGCCACGTTCTCATGATTGCCTACCGTCCCGGCAGTACGGCCAGCAGCGACGATCTTGCGAACGGCGTCTTCAAGAGCACGTGTCACCTCAGGATGGAATGGATCGCCAAGGTGGCCCATCGACTGGGACATGTCGCCCGGGCCGACAAGGAATACATCTATGTGGTCCACCTTGAGGATTTCATCCAGATTGTCCAATGCAATCACATCTTCGATGAACACGATAATCATCGTTTCGTCATTGGCCTTTTTGAAGAAGTCCGGATCACCGAGCCCCTGACGGCTTCCGTACATACCGCGTTTGCCGAGCGGCGAGAACTTGGCCGCCCGGACCACGGTTTCGGCGTCCTCACGGGTGTCTACGTGTGGGACGGCAACTCCCTGCGCGCCAAGGTCCAGCGCCTGATAAATGAGGCCTTCTTCGACCCTGTTGACCCTGACGATCGAGGTCGTATTCGCAAGGTCTGCGGCGCGCGTCATATCCGCAATGTTCGGCGGGCTGACGAGATTGTGCTCGCCCTCAAGCCATACAGCGTGGGGATTCATAGGGCCGAGGCGCTCGATTGTGTCGGCGTCGTTGAGGCCTTCCAGTGCGATGACGTGCTGGCCTGCCGCTAGCCTTGCTTTTGCGTTGTTCGTGCGAAGTGTTCGAATGGAATGGCTGAATCCGATCATGGCTAAGCCTCCGCCCTTTGGTTCATTTCGATCAATCCGCTCTCTATCCATGCAGGCGGGCCGCCGAGGAAGAATTTGACGCCCTGTTCGAGGTGATGGGCTGCGTTATCGTTAGATACTAGTGCGCCGGCCGTCCGGCCTGCGGCCACGATTTTGCGTAGTGATTCGTCGACGACCGCCTGTACCTCTGGATGATGTGGCTCACCAATGTGGCCCATCGTTTGCGCAAGGTCACCCGGCGCCACGAAGAACACATCGATGTTGTCCACCTTGAGGATCTCATCAAGATTGTTAACGGCCACGATGTCTTCGATCAGGATGATCAACATCGTCTGGTCGTTTGCCAGCGACTGATAGTTCGCCACCCCGATACCCTGGCGGCTCGTGAATGAACCCCGGAGCCCGATCGGGGCGAACTTCCCCGCGTGAACGACGGCTTCCGCCTCTTCCCGTGTGTTGACATGCGGTACGACAATGCCCTGCGCGCCAAGGTCCAACGTTCTGTATAGGACGCCGGGTTCGTTCTGGTGAATCCGAACGATCGGAGACGCCCCGATTAGGTCAATCGCACGTGTCAGTTCGCCGATATTGGAGAAATCGACACCGCCATGCTCACCTTCAAGCCAGATTGCGTCTGGCTCCAGATCGATCAGCCGCTCAAGGGCATCCGCACCACCGTAGCCCCATGAGGCAAACGCCACGGCGACTTCACCATTTGCCAGCTTCTGCTTTGCTTTATTGACGCGTAGTTCTGCCAATTGAGAGCCTTTCCCTGATTTTGAGTTTATCCGGGATTTCTGGGATTCAAGTTCAGGCGATCACGACACGACCCATTGTTTGAGGGCCAGTCGCAGGTTGAACGGTGCGATTCTACGAGAACATTCAGCCCGTTGTGTCGGCGATCTCCGTTTCTCTTCGGGCTATGACGGTCCTTGCCCCACCTGAGAACGTGAACCATGCGAGAACGATTCCAATAATGCTGAACGCCGCGGCGACTAGGAACACCGTGGAGAGGCCTGCACTCAGATTATTTCGGGAAGTCGCGAGATCTGACTTGTAACGCTGTTCTCCAAGGTTCGGGTCTGCCAGATATTCAGACCGGATTTCCGCAAGTTCGTCCGCAGCGACGATTATCCCGGGATCTGCGATCCGAACTTGAGGGCTGTCTTCGTCCAAGCCAACAAAACTCACGGCGACGGACGCGAATAACACCGCTCCGAACACCGCACTTCCGGCCGCCTGACCGAACAGCCTCCCGAACTGGAGCGTCGACGTGACAACACCTAGTATCGATATAGGCATGGCGTTCTGGATCGGAACCGTGAAAGAGGTGAAGCCGAACGACATGCCGAATCCGATGAATCCAGTCACTACGAACAGGGACCAGATGGAAGATTCACTATCCAGCATGCTCACGAAGATCAGTGAGACAGCGGTTATAGAGAGTCCAGATATGCCGAGTTCTCTCGCGTGGCCTCGTCGTGAAAGGATCTGGCCGGCAACGTTGGCGCCGCAGGCTACCCCTATGGCCAGTGCGATCAATGGAATTGCGGCCGAGGTAGCTGATTTGCCCATGACGCCCTGCACAAACAGCGGTTGGAACGCGGTGATAGCGATGAATGTGCTTGTGGTCGTGAGAGAGGCGAGCCAGCCGAAGGCGAATATCCGGTGTGTAAACAAATTGAGCGGGAGCATCGGGTCGTCCGCCTTCAATTCGACACGAGCGAAGACGAGGAACGCCACCAGTGAGCCG
>Ga0209403_10002408_pt1 | contig 22398 bp, 17 predicted proteins | sample ArcticOcean_MG_C_8_FD_187440 | JGI IMG/M metagenome (GOLD analysis project Ga0209403, IMG submission 187440) | Marine microbial communities from western Arctic Ocean - ArcticOcean_MG_CB11_86 (SPAdes) (version 2) | ecosystem: Environmental > Aquatic > Marine > Oceanic | place: Arctic Ocean... | reverse complement strand
ATCAGGGCGTCCTCGCCATCATCCGACGATGCCTTTTTGCTGCTTGCCGCCGCCACCGCGATATCAACAACCTTTGCCTCTACTTTGCGTGCGCGCCGCGTGCGCGCCGGCGCCGCGGTGGCAAAGGGCACATCACAGGCTGGGCAGGTGATCGGGCTGCGGCCCATGTCATAAAACTTGGCGCTACAACTCAAACAGGTGTGCTTGGCGCCCCATTCCGCTTTGGCCACTGATAAAATCCCCCAACTAATCACCGCGCGAAATTACCGGCGCACCCCAATAGAGAACATGCGGTCGCCCTGTCAACATAGATTCCACAAGTTCTTTATTAAGGTCCCCGCAGGACCGAATTCCGAATTGCCGTCTGGCGATGGCCATGGCTATATGTTAGGCAATTCGCTGGTTCCCTGCAGCCCCGGATTACCGGGATCAACGACTAGGTAATTGCCAACCGTGTCCGTCAAGATCGCCCATCCCGCCGCATCCAATGGAGCCAGCCTGCAAGGCACGATCGCCGTGCCCGGTGATAAATCGATTTCGCACCGGGCCCTGATTCTGGGTGCCTTGAGTGTCGGCGAAAGCAACATACACGGCCTGCTGGAAGGCACCGACGTGCTGGCTACAGCGAAGATCCTGCGCGCGTATGGCGCCCATATAACGCAGGGCACGGACGCTGTCTGGCGCGTCAATGGGCTTGGCGTCGGGGGCCTGATGCGGCCGCTGGATATCTTGGATCTGGGCAATTCCGGCACCGGCGCGCGGCTGTTGCTGGGTTTGGCGTCGGCCCAGGGGGTCACATCAATTTTTACCGGCGATGCCTCGTTGCGGCTGCGGCCCATGCTGCGAGTCATCACGCCACTACAACAAATGGGCGCCCGCTTTGAGGCCGCGCCAGGCGGCCGCCTGCCCATCACCGTGATGGGTACCGACCGGGCAATGCCTATCGAATACCGCCTGCCAGTGCCCTCGGCGCAAATCAAATCGGCAGTTCTGCTGGCCGGCCTGAATGCCCCCGGCCGCACGGCGGTGATCGAACCGCGGCCGAGCAGGGATCATACGGAACATCTGCTGCGCCATTTCGGGGCCGAGGTGACGATCGGTCAGGATGACGACGGCGCCCGCCGCATTACCCTGACGGGCCGACCGGAACTGCGGCCGCAAACCGTATATGTGCCCGGCGATATATCTTCGGCCGCATTCCCCATCGCGGCCGCATTACTGGTGCCGGGGTCGCAGGTCACGGTTACAGGGGTTGGCCTGAACCCCCTGCGCGCTGCATTGCTGGATACCCTGCGCGACATGGGAGCCCGGATCACGGAACGCAACCGCCGCCAGGTTCAGGGCGAGCCGGTCGCCGACCTGGTTGTTCACGCCGGCCCCTTGCGCGGGATCGAGGTGCCGGGCGAACGGGCGCCGGCGATGATCGATGAATATCCGATCCTGGCCACGGTGGCGGCCTTCGCCTCCGGCGCCACTGTGATGCGGGGCATTGGTGAATTGCGGGTCAAGGAAAGCGACCGTATCGCGGCCATGGCCAATGGCCTGGGCGCCCTGGGAGTGCGGGTGGAAGAGCTGGCCGATGGTCTAATCGTGCATGGCCATGGTGGTCCGTCCCCGACTAATGACGGCATCTGTATCGATACGGAAATGGATCATCGCATCGCCATGTCTTTTTTGGTGTACGGCCTGGCGGCGCAAGGCCCGGTGAAAGTCGCCGGTTGCCAAATGATAGAGACCTCTTTTCCGGGCTTTGCTGAGTTGATGACCGGATTGGGCGCGCAAATAGAGGCGGCGCCGTGAATAACAATGTCTAAGAGCCTCGTCATAGCGGTGGATGGCCCGGCGGCGGCCGGCAAGGGCACCCTGTGCCGGCGCCTGGCGGCGGGTTTCGGCTTTGCCTATCTCGATACGGGTGGGCTGTATCGTGCCGTGGCCTTGCGCCTGTTGCGGGACGGCCAGGCGCTGGACGATGCTGTCGCCATGGTGGCCCAGGCCGGCGCCCTCAGCCTGGCCGATCTGGATGATCCCGCCTTGCGCCAGGAAATGGTGGGGGCGGCAGCCAGCGTCATTTCAGCGCACCCCGCGTTGCGCACGGCGTTGTTGGAATATCAGCGGAGTTTTGCCGCCCACCCACCCCATGGCGCTGCCGGCGCGGTGCTGGATGGCCGTGATATTGGCACCGTCGTCTGCCCAAATGCGGTGGTAAAATTGTTTGTCACCGCCAGCCCCGAGGCCAGGGCCAAGCGCCGTCATACCGAATTAGTTAGCGGTGGTGAGGATGTCAGCCTGGCCGCAGTGCGGGCCGATCTGGCCCGGCGCGACGCCCGCGACAGTGAAAGGTCGGCTTCACCCCTGGCGCCAGCCGCCGATGCGCACTTGCTCGACACCACAAAAATGGATATAGAGGCCGCGGTTCAAGCGGCCCGGAGGATCGTGGCTGCCCGTGTAGAGGACTAGTACGGTTTTTGGCGCCCCAGGTTTCTGTCCTGGGGCCGTCGTAATTGATTTCCTGATGCGCCATCGCTTCGCGTCCTTGGGGACGACATATTGACATTGCGGTGCGCCTGATGGAGACCCCCTTTGGCTCAAGACCGCCGGATACAACCGGTTGGCCGACAACTAATAATGGAAAGAGACCTTTGATGACTGATCTGAACAGCGGCGCAGCCCTAGGCGCGGACGACGACTTCGAAGCCCTTCTGGCAGATAGCTTTATTTCTCAGGAACAATTGGAAGGACGGGTGGTGCACGGCACCATCGTGGAGATCGAAAACGACAATGTCGTGATCGATGTCGGCTTGAAGACGGAAGGCCGAATTTCCCTGCGTGAATTTTCCAAGTCGGGCGAAGAGGTTGCTGTCGGCGACGCGATCGAGGTCTTTCTAGAACGCATCGAAAACGCCCTGGGCGAAGCGGTGATCAGCCGCGACAAGGCGCGACGGGAAGAAGCCTGGAACCATCTTGAAGTTGCCTACGATAAAGGCGAGCAGGTCGAGGGCTCGATCGTCGGCCGGGTCAAGGGTGGTTTCACGGTCGATCTTTCGGGGGCCGTGGCTTTTTTGCCGGGCAGCCAGGTCGACATACGTCCAGTGCGTGACATCACGCCGTTGATGAGCATCATGCAGCCCTTTCAAATACTGAAGATGGATCGTCGCCGCGGCAACATCGTGGTTTCGCGCCGGGCCGTGTTGGAAGTCACCAGAGCGGTACAACGGACTGAATTGGTTTCGAACCTAGCCGAAGGTCAGGTTTTGGATGGCGTGGTCAAGAATATTACCGATTATGGCGCCTTCGTTGATTTGGGCGGCATTGATGGCCTGCTGCATGTTACCGACATGGCCTGGCGGCGCATCAACCATCCTTCGGAAGCCCTGACCATCGGCGAAACCGTCAAGGTTCAGGTGATCAAGGTCAATCCCGAAACCCAACGCATCAGCCTAGGCATGAAACAGCTGTTGGAAGACCCCTGGGATGGCATCAAGGTGAAGTATCCGTTGAACGCCAAGTTTACCGGTCGGGTCACCAATATTACCGATTATGGCGCCTTCGTGGAGATGGAGCCGGGCGTTGAGGGCCTGGTGCATGTCTCGGAAATGAGCTGGACCAAAAAGAACGTCCATCCGGGCAAGATTGTCTCCACTTCGCAGCAGGTCGAGGTCATGGTCTTGGATGTTGATCCGGAACGGCGCCGGGTCAGCCTTGGCTTGAAACAATGCATGGATAATCCGTGGGAAGAATTCATTGCCGCCCATCCGGTCGGCAGCGTGGTCGAAGGAGAGCTAAAGAACATCACCGAATTTGGCCTATTTGTCGGCCTGAGTTTTGAATTGGACGGTATGGTTCATATGTCCGACATTGACTGGGACAAGAGCGGTGAAGAGGCCATGCAGAGCTACGATAAGGGCGATACGATCAAGGCCAAGGTCCTAGACATTGATATCGAGAAGGAACGCATCAGCCTGGGCATCAAGCAAATGAGCAGCGATCCCTTTGCCCAAGCCAAAACCTTGAAGCGGGGCAGTGTGGTGACCTGCACTGTCGCTGCTATCCTGGACCGCGGTATCGAGGTAGAGGTTGGCGATGGCCTGCGCGGCTTTATCCGCCGGGCCGATCTATCCCGCGACCGTTCGGAACAAAAGCCCGAGCGCTTCGTGGTCGGCGACAAGCTGGACGCGCAAATCACCTCGGTCGAGAAAAACACCCGCCGGCTGGCCCTATCGATCAAGGCGCGGGAGATCAGGGAAGAGAAAGAAGCAGTGCAGCAATACGGCTCGTCCAACTCCGGCGCCAGCCTGGGCGATATTCTTGGTCCCGCCATGGGCCGGGCACGGGAATTAGCCGACGCGGATGACGAAGATGATGAGAGCGAGCCGGATTACGGCGACACCGAGGTCGAGGTGGTAGAAGCCGCTGATACCGAAGTAGAGCCGGAAGCCGAAGCCGCACCCGAGGCCGAAGCAGAAGCCACCGTCGATGGCGATGCGGACGAAGGCGATGATGTCGGGGATAAGGATTCCAAGGCGGATAGCTGAGGCCGGCACCGCTGCATCGGGTGCGGCCCGCCGGGTCATGCTCCTCGGGATCGATAGGGTAGCGAGAACCGTATGGACGCCGATGCCATTTTAGACCGCCGGCGCTTGAAGCGACGCCTGGTCTTCTGGCGCATTGCCGCCGGTCTAGCAGTGATGGCGTTGATCGCCGTCGGCGTTGGCAAATACTATTCCCACGACAAAATCCATGTCGCCCGCCTGTCCATCACCGGCTTTATCATGGAAGATATAGAACGCGACGCGGCGATCGACGAGTTGGTGGAGCGAGACGCGGTGAGGGCCGTCGTTGTACGTATCAACAGTCCTGGCGGCACCACCACTGGTTCGGAGCAGATTTACCATGCCTTGCGGCGGGTGGCGGCGAAAAAGCCGGTGGTCGCGGTGATTGGCACCATCGGTACCTCCGGCGGCTATATCGTTGCCATTGCCGCCGATCATATCGTCGCCATGGAAACCTCTTTGACCGGTTCCATTGGTGTGCTGTTCCAGACGGCGGAATTCACCGGCTTGATGGAGAAGTTAGGAATTACGCCCATCTCCTTGAAAAGCTCGCCTTTGAAAGGGCAGCCCTCGCCGGTCGAACCCATGACGGAAGAGGTGCGAAAAGCTCTGCGTATCTTGCTGGAAGATAGCTATGACTGGTTTGCGGATCTGGTGCAGAAGCGCCGCCAATTCGACCCTACGGAGTTGCGGCGGGCCGCCGACGGCCGGGTTTTCAGCGGCCGGCAGGCCATAAAGCTGCGCCTGATTGATGCCTTGGGCGGCGAACGGGCGGCGCGGCGCTGGCTGAAGGAAAGCCATGGCGTTTCCACGGATCTGCCCGCCATCGACGTGCGCTGGGGTGAGAAGTCCAGCCTGCTTGCCCGGACGCTTGACACGGTAAGTGGAAAACTGTTTAAGAATGAAAGACTTACCCTTGACGGTCTGTTATCTGTTTGGCAACCTTAGGGGGTTCGTCGCGCTGAAGGGGTTGGCCCATTCGAATACGGACATGATTTCTTAGGGACGTTTTGCCTATACCTTCACCCGGTCAGATGAGTGGGCAACCCGGAATGCAGGAAAGTTGAGCTGAAGATGATTAAATCTGAATTGATCACCCGTCTCGCAGAGCAAAATCCGCACCTCTACCAGCGCGATGTGGAGCGCATCGTGACCACGGTATTCGACGAAATCACCGGCGCCCTGCGGCGCGGCGACCGCGTGGAATTGCGTGGCTTCGGCGCTTTTTCGGTAAAGCGGCGCCCCGCCCGTATCGGCCGTAACCCCCGAACCGGGGAATCGGTGTCGGTGGCGGAAAAATTTGTTCCCTTCTTCAAAACCGGCAAGGAATTGCGGGAGCGTCTGAACGGGCTCGGTGGGGCCGACGCGGACACAGACGGGACTGCCGTGTCCGGATCCAACGACTAACCAGACGGGTGCCAGGGTGAAACTGCTGCTTTGGCTGTTGCTGCTACCGCTCACCTTAATTTTTATGGCCTTTGCCATCGCTAACCGCCATGGGGTCACCCTGTCTCTTGACCCGACACCGTTTAGTATTCAGGCTCCGCTGTACGGCTTTATCTTTGCGGGCATCTTCGTTGGCCTCGTTGCCGGTGGCTTGATTTCTTGGCTGCGGGCCGGGGGATGCCGCCGGCAATTGCGGCAGGAAAAACGGAACATACGCCGCCTGGAAAGTGAACTGCGGGAGGCGGTGGGCAATGCAGGCGAAGCCGCGTACGCGCGCCCGGATAGCGGGGCGACAGCCGGGATCAAGGCCGCCTGATTGCGCTGAAGGAGGCCCCAGCATGCGACTGATAAACGCCGATGAGGTCAACAGCGCACTCGATGACCGCGCCCTGGTCGAAGAGTTGCGCGAGATGTTCCGCGGTGGCTGTGATGTCCCCTTGCGTCACCATCACAATATCCTCAACCCCGGGGCCGCCGACGCCACTTTATTATTGATGCCCGCCTGGCAAAGCGGTGAACAGATTGGGATCAAGCTGGTGACGGTGTTTCCCGATAACGGCCGGGTCGGCCTGGCCTCCATATTAGGGCAATATTTGTTGCTAGACGGCAAAACCGGGCGGCCCCAAGCCCTCATCGATGGTGTGCAATTGACCCTGCGGCGTACGGCCTGCGCCTCGGCCCTGGCGGCGGATTTTCTGGCCCGGCCTGATGCGTCCAACCTTGTCATGGTCGGGGCCGGGGCATTGGCGCCCCATCTGATCCGGGCGCATGCGGCGGTGCGACCCATCCGTACCGTGATGATTTGGAACCACAACAGCGAAAAAGCCCAGGCGCTGGCGGCTGAACTGAAAATTGATGGCGTTGAAATTAGCGCCAGCACCGAGTTGGAGGCCGCGGTGGGGGCGGCGGATATTGTTAGTTGCGCTACTCTTTCGCCCGACCCCCTGATCATGGGTGCCTGGCTGCCCGCGGGCTGCCATCTAGATCTGGTTGGGGCCTTTCGCCCCGATATGCGGGAATGCGACGACACGGCGGTCACCCGCGCGCGGATCTATGTGGATAACCGAGAAGGCGCCATGGTCGAAGGTGGCGACATCGCGATCCCCCTTGCCAGCGGTGTAATCACGGCAGACGACGTGCGGGGGGATCTGTTTGACTTGACCCGGGGACTGGTCCAGGGGCGGGGGGACAACCAGGACGGCGATATCACATTATTTAAATCGGTGGGCACCGCCCTGGAAGATCTGGCCGCGGCGCAACTGGTGATGCGCAATCTGTGAGCAACCGGTGGGACAAACTCCATGGGCCTTGCTATAAACCGCACCATGAATAACCGATCCAAAATCATCTCCGTAGCAGCCAAAATCTGCGGTTTAAAGGAACCGGCGGCGATACATGCCGCCGTGCTGGGCGGTGCGTCTTATGTTGGCCTAGTATTTTATCCGCCCTCGCCGCGGGCGGTGACACCGGTGCTGGCGCGGGCACTGGCCACCTTGGTGCCCCCGGCCGTGAAGAAAGTTGGCCTGTTCGTCGATCCCGATGATGATTTTCTAGTCACGGTCTTAGCCCAGGTACCCCTGGATCTGATCCAACTGCATGGTAGGGAAAGCCCCGAACGGGTCGCCTGGATCAAAGCGCTGACCAAACTGCCGGTATTGAAGGCCATCAAGGTTGCCAAAGGCGCGGACATGGACATGGCCAAGGCTTATGATGGCGTGGCCAACATGCTGTTATTCGATGCCAAGGCGCCGGAAGACATGGCGGATGCGCTGCCGGGCGGCAATGCCCTGGTGTTCGATTGGGAGCTATTGAAGGGCAGGCATTGGCGGCGGCCCTGGATGTTGTCGGGCGGCCTGGATGCCGGCAATGTTGCCCAGGCCGTAACGATCTCCGGGGCCAGGGCGGTGGATATTTCCTCCGGTGTCGAGTCGGCGCGGGGCGTGAAGGACCCCGCCGCCATCAAAGCTTTCCTTGACGCCGTAATGGCGCTCTGACATAGCATCAAGGAACCATGCCAAAGCCAAATTCGTATAGAACCGGGCCTGATGCGGCTGGCCGTTTTGGCAGTCACGGCGGCCGTTTCGCTGCCGAAACCCTGATGCCCTTGATATTGGAGTTAGAGCGCGCCTATCGGGCGTCTCAGGCCGATCTGGGCTTCCGGGAAGAGCTGGATTATTATCTGGCGCATTATGCCGGCCGGCCCAGCCCGCTGTATTTCGCCGAACGCCTCACGACCCATTTCGGCGGCGCCAGGATCTATTTTAAGCGAGACGAGTTAAACCACACAGGCAGTCACAAGATCAATAATTGCCTGGGCCAGATACTTTTGGCCCGGCGCATGGGCAAGACCCGCATCATCGCCGAAACCGGCGCCGGGCAGCATGGCGTGGCGTCCGCCACCGTATCGGCCCTGTTTGGCCTGCCCTGTACGGTCTATATGGGCGAAGTGGATGTGGAGCGGCAACAGCCGAATGTTTTTCGCATGAAGTTGTTGGGGGCCGAGGTGGTTCCGGTCATTTCTGGATCGCGCACCCTGAAAGACGCCTTGAACGAGGCCATGCGCGACTGGGTCACCAATGTGGATGATACCTTCTATATCATCGGCACCGTGGCCGGGCCCCACCCCTATCCCGAGCTGGTGCGCGATTTTCAATCAGTGATCGGCGAGGAAGCCAAGCAGCAAATCCTGCAGGCGGAGGGCCGTCTGCCCGACACCCTGGTCGCCTGCATCGGGGGCGGTTCCAACGCCATGGGGCTGTTTCATCCCTTTCTGGACGACAAAGATGTAAGCCTGTTCGGGGTCGAGGCAGCCGGCGACGGCATTGAAACCGGCCGCCATGCGGCCTCCATCACCGGCGGGCGCCCCGGCGTCCTGCATGGAAACCGCACTTATCTATTGCAGGACGACGACGGCCAGATCATCGAGGCCCACTCCATTTCCGCCGGCCTGGACTATCCCGGTATCGGCCCCGAACACGCCTGGCTGCATGATGTGGGCCGGGTAAATTATGTCTCGGCCACGGACGCGGACGCCTTGGCGGCCTTTCAATTGTGTAGCAAGCTGGAAGGCATTATTCCAGCCCTGGAACCGGCCCACGCCCTGGCCTATGTGTCCCAGATTGCGCCGAACTTGCCCAAGGACCATATTATCGTGATGAATATGTGCGGGCGGGGCGACAAGGATATCTTTACCGTGGCCAAGATGCTGGGAGTTGAGATATGAGCGCAACGCCCGGCGGCCGGGCCCGGATCGAGGCGCGTTTCGCCAAACTTGAATCGGAAGGCCGCGCCGCCATGGTGACCTATGTCATGTCCGGCGATCCGGATTTGGAAACCTCGGCCCAAATCATGGCGGGCCTGCCCGCCGCGGGAGCAGATATCATCGAACTGGGCATGGCCTTCACCGATCCCATGGCCGATGGCCCCTCTATTCAGGTGGCCGGGCTACGCGCCTTGAAGGCGGGCATTACATTGCGTAAGACCCTGGAAATGGTGGCGGATTTTCGCCGCCAGGATACCCAAACGCCTATCATCCTCATGGGCTATTACAATCCCATTCACAGCTTTGGCGTGCCGGCGTTTTTGTCCACGGCCCTGGCATCTGGCATTGACGGCCTGATTATCGTCGATCTGCCGCCCGAGGAAGATCACGAGCTGTGCCTGCCCGCTTTGGAAGCCGGGCTTAGTTTCATTCGTCTGGCGACACCGACATCCGACGATAGACGGCTGCCAGCGGTTTTAGCCAACACCTCGGGCTTTGTCTACTACGTCTCCTACACCGGCATCACGGGGGCGGGATCGGTGAATGCCGATACGGTGGCCGCCGCCGTGGCCCGTATCCGCCGGTTCACTGACTTGCCCATCGTGGTCGGCTTTGGTATCCGTACGCCGGAACAGGCCAGAGATATTGCCTCAGTCGCCGATGGCGCCGCGGTAGGCACCGCCTTTACCGATGCGGTGCGTGATAGCCTGGATGACGGCAATGCCACGGCGGCGACGGTGAATGCCGTCCTGGATCTGACCCGCAGCCTAGCAACTGGCGTGGCTGCGGCCGCGCCGGGGAGATGACACGTTGAACTGGCTTAGCAATTTTGTCCGGCCCAAGATCCAAGCCCTGGTGCGCAAGCGCGAGGTGCCAGACAATCTTTGGACCAAATGCCCCAACTGTGGTCAGATGATCCACCATAAGGAAATCAAGCTGCGCCAGTTCGTCTGCCAGCATTGCGACCATCATCTGCGCATCGGGCCCGAAGACCGCTTTCCCAACCTGTTCGACAACAGCAAATTCACCACCATCGAATTGCCGGGCGTATTGATCGACCCTTTAAAATTCCGTGACGAAAAACGCTATACGGATCGCCTCAAGGAGTCCAAGAACAAGACCGGGCAAAAGGATGCCGTAGTCGTCGCCCATGGGAAGTTGGGTGGCCATGGCGCCGTCATCGCGGTGCAGAATTTTTCTTTCATGGGCGGCTCCCTGGGACTGGGCGCGGCGGAGGCGATTATTACGGCGTCTAAATTGGCCGTGCTGAAAAAGGTGCCTCTGATCATTTTTGCCGCGGCCGGCGGGGCCCGCATGCAAGAGGGTATTTTATCTTTGATGCAACTGCCCCGGACCACCATCGCGGTGCAATTAGTGCAGGAAACCGGCCTGCCCTACATTTCGGTCATGACCGACCCGACCACGGGGGGTGTTACCGCCAGTTATGCCATGCTGGGTGATGTGGCAATCTCCGAACCGGGCGCCCTGATAGGATTCGCCGGGCCGCGGGTCATCGAAAATACCATTCGCGAGCGCCTGCCCGAGGGTTTTCAACGGGCAGAATATCTGCTGGAACATGGCATGCTGGATATGGTGGTGCACCGTCATGCCATGCGGGAAAACCTGATCAGGGTGCTTGAATTGCTAGGCAACCGGCCGCCGTCCGCTGCTGTGACCAGCCTGCCGCAACCGGATCTGGAAATTCCCGCACTGACGAACTCGCGGCAAAAAGGCCATAGCGGTGAACCTGGCGGCGCGGCCTGAGGCGTCCGGCACGGCGGGTGCGGCCGCCAGCACGGCGCGGTGCGAGGCGGTTCTGGCACGGTTGATCCAGCTGCACCCAAAGCTGATTGATCTTTCATTGGAGCGGTTGCGGCTTTTGCTGAAAAAGTTGGGCCACCCCGAACGCCACCTGCCCCCGGTGGTGCACGTGGCAGGAACGAATGGCAAAGGTTCTACCATCGCCTATCTGCGGGCCGCACTGGAGGCATCGGGACAACGGGTACACGTCCTAACCTCGCCGCACCTGGTCCGTTTCAACGAACGCATCCGCCTCGCGGGCCGTTTGATATCCGATGACTATCTGGTCGCGGTTCTGTGCGCCTGCGAAGAGGCGAACAGCGATGACCCCATCACCTATTTCGAGATCACGACGGCGGCGGCCTTTCTGGCATTTCGCGACAGTCCGGCGGATATTCTGTTGCTGGAAACCGGGCTGGGCGGGCGCCTGGACGCCACCAATGTTATAGAACAGCCCCTGTTGACGGCGATTACCACCGTGTCTCTGGACCACCAGCATTTCCTGGGCGATAGCCTGGCCGAAATCGCCGGTGAAAAGGCCGGTATTTTAAAGCCAGGGGTAACCGGTGTGATCGGCCAGCAGGCGCCGGAGGCTGCGCGGGTGATCGCGGCCGAAGCGGCCAAAGTCAGCGCCAAGCTGTTACGCCAAGGTCATGACTGGGGGGTCGAAGCACACGGCGGCCACTTGCATTTCCAATCAGCGGCGGGCGAATTACGCCTACCCCTGCCGGGCCTCAACGGCGCACATCAACTGCAAAATGCCGGCCTTGCCCTTGCCTGCCTGCAGCAACTGCAAGGATTTTCATTTTCCGAAGGGAGCCTGGCCACCGGTCTGACCACGGCGCGGTGGCCGGGCCGCCTGCAGCGGTTGCGGCAAGGCCCGCTATATGACCGGCTGGGGCCTGAAGCCGAGTTATGGCTGGATGGCGGCCATAACCCTGGGGCTGGCGCCGCCCTTGCCGAGACCTTGACCGTCTGGCAGGCGCGCGACAACCGGCCCTTGTACCTGATCGTGGGTATGTTGAATCATAAAGACGTGGCCAGCTTCCTGGCGCCGTTCGGGTCCCTGGCCCCGAAACTGCATGCCGTCGCCGTGCCTTATGAAGATACCGCAACGACGCCGGGGCAGATCGTCGAGGCGGCCGCGGCCCACGGCTTGGACGCGGCGCCCGCCGGCGGCGTGGAAGCGGCCCTGGATCATATTGTTCAGACGCAGGAAAACGGCCCAGGGCCACGAGTGCTGATTTGCGGCTCTTTGTACCTGGCCGGCAGCGTTCTAGCCACCGACCCGCAAGAGGACATTGGTTTTGACTAAATTGATTCCTCGATCCATTCCTGGATTTTACCCTTGGGCAGCGCTCCGACTTTCATGGAGGCGACTTCACCGTTCTTGAATAGCATCAAGGTAGGAATGCCGCGCACCCCATACTTCGCCGGAATCGACGGGTTGTCGTCGATGTTCACCTTGGTAATGGTGACCCTGTCGCCCATTTCGTTGGCAATGTCTTCCAGCGCCGGGGCGATCTGTTTGCAAGGACCACACCATTCGGCCCAAAAATCTACCACCACGGGACCCACGGCGTTAAGTACGTCGATTTCGAAACTGTCATCGGATACGGGCTTTGTGGTCATGGTCTTGTCCAGTTCTTTGTTGCAGCACTGCCTCTAATGAGACGGAATGGCCGCAGCCGTCCCCATGCTTCGTAGATAATATACATAAGCTAAAAAGCTAGGTAGCCGGACCTCGCGCGTCAAGGCGCAAATGCGGATAAAATGTCTCCCTCTATGACCATTAAATGCGGCCCGTCGGTCCATAAAAGGGCACAACATATTGTTTTATCCGGGTAAATTTCCATTAACGCGGCACGATAGCTGGCCAGTTGACGCAAGTATACCGCCTCTACCTCTGCTACTTTTAGGGGTGGCGGGCGGTTGGTTTTATAGTCGACCACTAGAATTTCCGAATCGGTAATTAAGAGGCGATCAACCTGTCCGCTGACTACGCGACCGGACAACAGGGCCGTCAACGGCACCTCGGCGCGGGAACCCAAGCCAAAGATCGGGGCAAAGTCCGGGTGCCGCAATACGGCCATGGTCTCGGCCAGGATTTCCCGCTGCCGCGCCGGGTCCAGGACGTGGGCTGGCAAGGCCAGATAGCGAGCGGCGGAGGCCTCGCGGTTCTCTTCCGCCTGGTCCGGCAAGGTTTGTAGCAGGCGATGGATATGGTTGCCCCGCTGGAAGCGCGCTTGGCCGTCGTTGGCAAGGGGGCTGGCCACGCCGGGTTCGGCGTCTTCCGGGCGCGAGGGGGTCAGGGGCCGGGGTGGAACCGGTTCAGCGGGCGCCGGCTGGCCGGCCCAGGCGGGCAAACTTTGGCGTTCCGGCTTTATGGCGTCCACGGGCGTGGGGGCGTCCTTGGCCTGGGCGCTGCTCAGGCGCATGCCGCCCATCAGCTCCGCCGGCTTCACGATTTCGGGCAAGGCGGCCAGAGCGCGCCAGGCCATGTCGTACCAGCAATGCGCCTTGCGTCCGGTCCTGCCTTCAAAGCCGCAGATGTACAGCCGGTCCGCCGCCCGGGTCAGGGCTACATAAAAAAGCCGGCGGTATTCCCGGTCCCGGGCTTGTTCCGCATCAGCCCGAGCCTGCTGCATGACACCTTCTTCCATGGTGCGGATCGGCGCCCATAGCGGCGCCGGGCTGCCAGGCAGGGCGCCATCGGCACCACCCGCACCGGGCTTGGGCCACAACAGCGACGGCGCCTTATCGGGCACCCGCACCGTATCGGCCAGAAAAACGATGGGTGCTTCCAAGCCCTTGGCGCCGTGCACGGTCATCACCCGGACTTGATTCTGGCCTTGTTCCAAGTCCCGTTTAATCTGGGTCTCGCCCCTTTCCAGCCAATGCAGAAAGCCCTGCAGGCTAGGTGCGTGATCGCGCTCGTAGGACAGGGCCAGATCAAGGAATTCGTTGATTGGATCGTTGGCATCCAAGCCCAGGCGCGCCAGAATTTGCCGCCGCCCCCCGCCCGCACCCAGCAGTTCGGCGAAAAGTTCGAAGGGCGGTTTAAAATCCACCTGCGCCAGCAGGACAGCCAGCGCTTGATGGGCCGCATCTTCGGGGTGGTCCCTGAGCTCTTGCCACAGGCTGCCCGCACGGCCATGGGCCAAAGCAAACAATTGTTCGTCGTCCCAGCCGATCAGCGGCCCTTTCAGAACCACTGCCAAATTCAAATCATCCTCGGGCAACAGCAGAAAATGGCCTAGGGCGATCAGGTCCATAACCGCCAACTGTTCCGTCAGAACCATGCGGTCGACACCGGCGACGGCAATACCACGGCGTTTCAGGGCCCGGACCATGGTTTCCACGAAGGTGGCGCGGCGTTGCACCAGGATCAATATATCGCCCGGCCCAATGGGCCGGCCCTGGGCCACCAGCATTTCATTTCGGGCCAGCCATTGCTCAATCTGATCGGCGATACGATCGGCCAGGCGGGCGACGGGGGTATCGGCGTAAACTTGCTTCGTGGGCAGTGCCCAGGCCGGTTGTTCCTCTGCCGCCGCAGGCTGTTCGGTCGGCCAGATTTCCACTATCCCGGCCTCGTCGGCGCGGTTCGGAATATGACGGACGGACTCATTGGCGTCGAAAATCAGGCCGTCGCAGGCCAATGGATCGGCAAATATGGCATTGACTGCCTCCAACACCGCCGGAGTGGAACGGAAGGATAAGGCTAGTTCCACCGGCCGCCAGCGCCGCTTGGCGGCCCCGATGCGGGCGGCAAAATGCTTGCGCATGGCCTGAAAGGCAGCTGGATCGGCGCGTTGGAAGCTGTAGATGGATTGCTTTACATCACCCACCGCGAACAGAGTTCTACCCGTGGCCAGGGTGCTGTCATCCGTATCCTCGCAGGTGCCCTCGCCGGTAAAAAATTCATCCGCCAGAGTTTGTACCACCTGCCATTGTTCGGGATTGGTATCCTGTGCTTCGTCGATCAGGATGTGATCCAGGCCGCCGTCCAGTTTGTAGAGCACCCAGTCGGTACTGCTTCCCTCCGACAACAAAAAACCCGCCTTGAGCACCAGATCATCGTAGTCCAACAGGGCGTGGTATTGTTTTTCACGGCCATAGGCCGCGATCAGCCGCTCGCCGAGGCGCAACAGCAATGCGGTGGCGGTGGCGACGCGGGCGGCGTTTCGCCGCTGGCGAACCGCCTCCAGACGGGCGCATTCCCGGTGCAGGATTTCCCCGGCCTCTGGCATGACGGCAATGGTCTTCTTGGTCAGGGGATTAGCGTAAGCCGCGCCCTGGCCATTCTTGGTGAAAAAGCCCGATAGATAGAGATCGAAATGGATCATCTCGCTGTCGGGCGCGCTGAGCCAATCAGCGATGATTTGTCCATGCCGGCATTCAAGCTTGCCCCCTTGGCGCATCAGATCGGCGACCCGGACCAGGGCCGGGCCATCGAAATTCGCCGGTGCCGCTGCCGCGCGCAAGATAGCATCCTCGTCCTCGACCTCGGTTAAACCCAAGGTCCGGCGTATTTCCCCTAAAAGACCCTCGATGCCGCCCGGTCGGTCCAGCAGCCGTTGCAGGCGGCCCCTATCCGCCAACAATGCGGCCATCAGGTTTCTAAAGGTCTGTTGATCGACCAGGGCCGTCAGTTCGGCGACCAGAGGCACCGGTTCCCGGGCGTCCCCTTCCAGCACCTGTTCCAATGCGGTGTGTAGAATTTCTGCGGCCTGGCGATCCTCCATAACCTTGAAATGAGGCGCCAGGCGGGCTTCCAGTGGGAAGCGGCGCAACAGGGCTTCGCAAAAGGAATGAATGGTCTGAACCTTCAGGCCGCTAGGCGTATCCAGCACCCGCGCGAAGAGGCGCCGGGCCAGCCTCATATCCCGAGACGCCGGTGTTGATCCCGTCAGCTCAGCCAGGGTCTGGCCCAGGTCCGCATCCCCGGCCACGACCCAGGCGCCCAGCCGTTCGTGCAGGCGGTTGGCCATTTCCGCCGCCGCCGCCTTGGTGAAGGTCAGGCAGAGGATGCGTTCCGGGGGGCAGTCCAATAACAACAAGCGCAGCACCCTGTCGGTCAGAACGTGGGTCTTGCCGGTTCCCGCCGATGCCATCACCCAGGCGGATGCGCCAGGGTCGGCGGCCAGGCGCTGATGATCGGTGGCGCGCACAGGCTGGCCTAGAAATCGCCGGGGCCGCCGGCGGACCATTCCTTAATCCGGGCCAGGTGGTCGTAGTCGGAAAAGCGCGGCGCGATGGCCGGACGGGGCCGGGCCAAATAGGCGGTGCCGGGGTCGTCGAAATGAGCGATCAGCGATACCAAACCTGCCTGTGCAGCCTGCGCCAGATCGCCGCCGTCGGTTTTGATTTCCTTGATCTCGCCCGCCTCCCGGCCACCCGATACCCGCCAGTAGCTCAATGTTGATACAGCGCCGGCGGGTACGTCCAAAAAACCGCCAGCCAGGGCGATGGCGGCTTCCAGGGGCAGTTGCGGCGCCTCGCCGCGATGCAGCTCGCGTTCGCTAGGCACCACGCCGGTCTTGTAGTCGATAATGCTCAGACTGCCGTCAGCCAAACGGTCGATACGGTCGGCAATGGCGGTCAGAGTAAAAGAACCGGCCAGACCGGGCAGGGTCAGCTGTCCCTTGGCCTCGGTCGCCAGGGGCAGGATCGCCGGGCGGCGCGCTGCCTCCTGGGCCAGGAACCATGTCGTAATGCGTTGAAAGCGCGGCCACCAGAAGGCGCGCACGCCGGGGCGGTCCAGCTGTTCGCCAAAGGCCTGGCGTCCCATCTCCAATAAAATACCCTCGGCCTCGGTAGGAAGATCGGTGGGGTAGTTTTTCGCGAACTTCTCCAATGCATGGTGTACCACATTGCCATAGTCGGCGGCGCCCGGGTCGGCGGCGATGGGGTCCAGGGCCCGCAGGCCCAGAATATGTCGGGCATATACGGCATAGGGATCCCGGATCCAGGTCTCCACCTGGGTTACCGACATTCGCCGAGGCCGGGCCGCGACGGGGGGGCGGCATTCAGGTGCTTTCACCGGTTGGGGCGGGCCGGCGTCATCCATTTGTTCATACCAGCCACGCAAAGCCTCCGGCATTTTCCGATCCAGCATCAACCCGGTGGCTTGCATGACCTGCTCCAGCCGCAACAGCCAGCGTGAGGGCACGGTTGGCGTGCCTTCCACTTTCGCCGCGCGGGTTAAAATGACCTCGCTGGCGCAGGCGGCCTGAGAAAAATCATGTGCCGCTAAACCAATCCGCCGCTCCGGCGCGGGCAGGCCCATGCGGGCTGCCATGGGCCGGCTCAACCACGGGTCAGCCTCCGCCCCGGCCGGCCAGGTGCCTTCGTTCAGACTGCCCAGCAACACCAGGTCGGCCTGTTGCAGACGTGCTTCCAGCGGCCCCCAGATATGCAGGCGGGGATGCAGGCCGAAGGCCGGCCGCACCACCTGTCCCACCATCAGACTACTCAACAGCGTGGCATAGCCGGCCCCCGCCATGACAGGCAGCCCGGCCGCGGCGGCCAACAAATCGGCGATAAAGCGCATGGCGGCCTCGCCCGCTTCGCCGGTCCACAGGCGGCATTGGCCGCCCTGATCCGTCGCCAGCCATTCCGCGAAGCGCACATGGGCGGACAGCAGGTCCACCAGCGGAACCCCCCGCCGCGCGCACAGGGAAAGCGCCTCGGCGCCGTGGCTGGATAAATCATCCAGCAACGCCATGGCCCGGTCTGGCATATGGCGCGCGGCCGCCAAGGCGTCGGCCAGGCCGTCAAAGCCGGGTGCCGGGCGTGGTCCGCGCAGGGCATTGCGGTCAATATCCCGCGCGGTGGCTTTTAGGGCACCAGGGCCCTGTCCGCCCTGGGCTAGGGGATGTTTCAGGGTGGCCATAAAATTGACCGGGTCCAAGCCGCTGCCCAGCATCTCCGCCGTCAGTGCCAGGAACGACCCAGGGGGCGTGGCGGCCAGGGGCAGGCCGGCGGAATCATCAACCACAATCCGCCAGCGTTTCAATTCCACCGCTACCCGGCGCGCCAAGCCACGATCCGGCGTGATCAACGCAGCCGTGCGGCCAGGTGTTTCCAGGGCTCGCCGCAGGCACAGGGCGATAACGCCGGCCTCTTCAATGGGATCAGCGCAATCAACGCGCACCAGACCCGCTGCCGCCGCGGACGGCAAGGCTGGTAGTTGGCGCCAATGTTCGGTTGTTTCCGTTGGCCGCAGAGCCTCGCGAAGCAGATGGTGGCGCGGGCTTTCGACGTCACCGCCCACATCGCCCTCCGCGCCGCCGCGCTGCCAGGGCTCGACGATGGCCCGGTCGACGCCGATCCGGCCCAGCAATTGCCTCAGACCAAATTGGGCATGGCTTTGATCCACGGCGGCCCAGGTCTCCTCATTGGCAAAGGTATCCAGGCCGGGCAACACCACGGCGCCCTGGGGCAGATGCGCCACGACGGCGATCAGGGCGGCGGTGGCGGGGATGGAGCCGGTGGAACCGGCAACGACGATGGGACCTAGCGGCGGCGATTGGCGCCACCGTTCGGCCTGGGCCCGCAACAAGGCGTTGCGCCGCGCGGCGGGGTCCATGCAGCCCTCGACGGCCAACAATTCCTGCCAGGGCGCGGCCAACAGGGTCAGAAAATCCAGGGTTTCCTGCCAATGTGCCGCCAAGTCACCGGGCACCAGGTCCTCCAGGGCGGCCAACGGCGCATCCTCGGTTTGCAGCCGGTCCAGCAAATCAGCCAGTTCTCGAGCCAGGGGGGCGGACTGGGCTGGATCAATGCCGCGGCGGCGGGCTATCAGGTGCAGCAGCAAAAGCTGCCGGCGCAGGGCCGTGATCGCCGGCGGCAGGGCGAACACGTCGTCGCCGTGCAGGGGATCCAGTAACAATTCGTCTTCGTCCACATCGCCGATGGCGTGCATGCGAGGCAACAACGTGGCGCGGCCGCCGGTCTGGCGCAGAAAGCCGTCCCGTACCGCCCGCATGCCCCGCCGGGTCGGCAGTAACAGGGTAACGCGGTTCAGAGCCAGGGGATCGCCGCCGTGGCGGTGGAGCAGACCTTCCACCAGCTGGTCCGAAAAATTTTCGCCGGCGGCAATGGTGAAGACCCTGGCTGCTTCGGCCATGGCCCTATTCCTGCAGGGCTTGCGCGGCGGCAGCCAGGCCTTGCGGGCGGTTCAATTCTATCCATTGACCTTCGTGCCGCAAGCCGAATAGGCGGTTCTGTCGCGCGGCCCTGTTATAAATATAATTGAGCGAGAACGGCCCTTTGGGATATTTCTTGAACAGCGACGGCCTTAAAATCTGTACGCCGGTGTGGATGAAGGGCGCAACTTCGCGCTCGGGCCGGCGGAACAACTGGCCATCCGCCAGCATGCAGAAATCGCCAATACCACCATAGCCGGTGGCGCCAACCGTGGGCTGCAACAATAACAGGGCGTCCACCGGCGTTGACGAGAACCGGGCCGCCAGGGCGTGCAGAGAATTTCCCACGGCATCGAACCACAGCACATCGCCGTTGATGACATAAAACGGCCTTGTCCCCAACAGCGGCAGGGCCTTGGCAACGCCGCCGCCGGTATCCAGCAGGCCATCGCTTTCATAGGAAAACTGCAGGCTCAGATCGTCACGGCCGGAAAGATGTTCGCGCAATAGGTCGCCTTCGTGGTGCAGATTGATAACGGCCCGGCCGACCCCGCTTTCGACCAGCCGGTCCAGTACCCGGTCAATGATCGCGCGTCCGCCAACGCGCAATAATGGCTTTGGCAACGCCGTGGTCAAGACGCCCATGCGGCGGCCGCGGCCGGCGGCCAGGATCATCGCAGTATTTGGTATCTCCACTGAGCGCGCAACCCAACAGGAAAAGGAATCAAGTAACCCGGTATAATCCGAATGTGCTCTAGCGCCAACAGCCCATGCTGGCGGCCGAGTTCAATTGCGCGTAGATCACGCCTATGATCAGACCGGCGCCGTTCAGCACCGGGCCGCCACTATTGCCGCCGCGCACGTCGCCGCCATGACCGCCATGGCGACCCTGCCAAGCGCCTTGGAGTCTTGCGCGCCCAAACGCGCCTGCAATCCCTGTGCGGTGGAAAAAGCCTGCAGCCCTTGCAACCCCCGCGCCGCGAATTACAAATAAGATGTTCTAAACGTCCCTGATCCCGCCGCGCCAATATAGTGCGACGGGAATTATTTTAGCTGCCCTAAGACTTATTGTGCCGCTGTCGCGCCCTTTTGCTTCAACTGCATGGACGCCTCGTCCAACGCCCGGGTGAAACGGTCAAACATCTCGTCAATCTCGCTGGGCGAAATGATCAATGGCGGGCAGAAGCCCAGGATATCGCCGGCCATCGCGCGGGTAATCAGGCCATGTTCCATGCACGCGTTTTGGATCAGGGCGCCGACCTTGGCGGCCGGGTCATAGGACCGCTTAGTCGCCTTATCCGCGACGATTTCCACAGCGCCGATCAAGCCCACGCCACGGGCCTGGCCGACCATGTCATGGGCGCCCAGGCCCACTATTCTTTTCTGGAATTGCGGCGCCACAGCGCGCACGTGGCCGATTATGTCCCGCTCCTGCATCAATTGCTGGGTACGCAAGGCCACCGCCGCGCAGGCGGGATGGGCCGAATAAGTATAACCGTGGCCGAACAGGCCCAGTTTTTCGGAATTGCCGCGCAGGCCCTGATAAATTTCCTCGCTGATCATCACCGCCGAAATTGGCAGAAAGGCAGACGACAGCGCCTTAGCGCAGGTCAGAATGTCGGGCTGAATACCGTAAGTCTGGCTGCCCCACATGTTGCCGGTGCGGCCGAAACCGCAGATCACCTCGTCGGCAATCATCAGGACGTCGTATTTCTTCAGAACCGCCTGAATTTTCTCGAAATAAGTTTTTGGTGGGAGGACGACGCCGCCCGCGCCCATCACCGGTTCGGCGATGAAGGCAGCCACGGTTTCCGGTCCCTCTTCCAGGATCATGTCTTCCAGGGCTTGCGCGCAGCGCGAGGCAAAATCCTCTTCCGATTCACCTTCTTCCCCGTCCCGGTAAAAATCCGGGGTCATGGTGTGGCGCACGAAATCCAGGGGCAGGTCGAAATCGGCCTGGGCATAGGGTAGGCCGGTCAGGCTGCCGGCGGCCACGGTTACGCCGTGATAGCCGCGCAGGCGTGAGATGAATTTTTTCTTCTTCGGCGTGCCGCGGGCATTGTTGAAATACCAGACCATTTTCACTGCCGAATCGTTGGCTTCCGAGCCGGAGTTGGCAAAAAATATCTTGGAAAACTCGACCGGCGCGATCTCTTTCAATTTCTCCGCCAGATCAATGGCAGGGTGCACGGATTTGCCGGCAAAACCATGATAATAGGGCAATGTGCGCAGTTGGTCCGTAGCCGCTTGGACCAGTTCCTCTTCCTCAAAGCCAAACGAGGCACACCAAAGGCCGGCCAGGCCTTCGATATATTCCTTGCCGCTTTCATCCGTGACATAAACGCCACGGCCGTTGGTCACGATTTGGGGGCCGGTTATTTCGTGGGTCGCGAGGTTTGTAAAGGGATGTAAATAATGCGCGATGTCCCGGCTAGCCGGTGAATTGCCGCGATCGTTCATGGGATAAACTCCTTTCCAGGCATCGGACCCCACAGTTTTCGGGTGGGGCTGCTAAATGCCAACGATTTCGATATTTAGTTGGCGCTATTTCACGCTATCTTCGCGTCCAAGTCAAAGCCCGCGGTCACTATATTTCCATTATTTGCGACTACCGGTAAAACGGGCGGGCGGGTAGATTAGGCGGCATGCTGAAATTCGGGAGATGGGAGAGGCAATGCGCCTTGAGGCACAAGCAGATGATCAGGCTTTTCGGGAAGAAATTCAGAATTTCCTCGCGGCTCATTTAACGCCGGAGCTGCGCCAGGCAGGGCAACGAACCATGGGCATCTGCAGCCCCCACGAGGCCAGTCAGGCCTGGCAAACAATCCTTAACGCCAAAGGCTGGGCCGCCCCCAGTTGGCCGGTCAAACATGGCGGTCCGGGGTGGAGCGCGATGCAGTGCCATATATTCGCCACGGAATGCAATTTGGCCGATGCCCCCATGCTGGCGCCCATGGGCTTGGGTATGGTCGGTCCGGCGATCATGGGCCATGGCAGCACGGCGCAACAGGCCGATTATCTGCCGCACATACTGTCCGGGCGGGATAGTTGGTGCCAGGGTTATTCCGAGCCGGGCTCCGGCTCCGATCTGGCCTCGGTGCAATGCCGGGGCGTGCGGAACGGTGACAACTACATCGTCAACGGTAGCAAGATTTGGACCACCCACGCACAATACGCCAATCGCATG
>Ga0209403_10002405_pt1 | contig 22414 bp, 23 predicted proteins | sample ArcticOcean_MG_C_8_FD_187440 | JGI IMG/M metagenome (GOLD analysis project Ga0209403, IMG submission 187440) | Marine microbial communities from western Arctic Ocean - ArcticOcean_MG_CB11_86 (SPAdes) (version 2) | ecosystem: Environmental > Aquatic > Marine > Oceanic | place: Arctic Ocean... | reverse complement strand
CTATCAGCGCTACACCGCTCCGACGATGCGAACGATATCCATTGGCGACCCGGACGAGAGGGTTATTCGCATGGCTGGCGCCTGCCTGTCCGCGCTGGACAAGGTTATTGAGGCGATACGTCCCGGTGTGACATCCGACGAGGTTGCGAGGACCGGTTGGGAAGGCATGGATCTCGCAGGGCCGGGCCTGGTGTTCCACGGGGTGTTCGGCTATGGCGTCGGTTGCAATTTTCCACCGACCTGGGCGGACGGTACGGCTTTTATCAGGCTGGGGGACCACACGGTGCTGCAGCCTGGGATGGTGTTCCACCATCCAGTAGCGTTGCGCCGTCTTGGCGAGTACGGTGTGGCATTCAGCGAGACGAGTGTGGTCACTGAGAATGGCTGCGAGGTGCTGACTAGTACGGATCGCAGGTTGTTTATACGGTGATGTGGTTGGGCTCTCGGTTGTCCTGAGGGTCCCATTTCAGAAAAGAAAATAGAAAATAATTGTATTGTGAGGGACACCCTCATACACCCGGCAAAGGGGCGATGCCCCTCTGCACACCCCTCCTGAGACGACTGCAAGTTGTGCTGAGGGGCACGGAGCGAAGGCTTTTTATGTGATTAGTCCCCCGGGGGCTATCGAGATGGTAAAGGCCCTTCGACGGGCTCTGGGTGAGCGGGGGAAAAGGCCCATACCGTTCATCGTGAGCGGTGGAAAGGTCCATCTCGTTCCTGATGTGCTTGTCGAACGATCCGCTTGGACCCTTGGATGTGGATCGAAAGGAGTTTGTGATGATCGCAGGCCGTGCAATAGGAATGGTGTGGCCGGGGGCCGTTACTCCGGAGGACATGGCAGAGACGCAGCGTTTTGTGCCCGAAGGTGTGTCACTTCACATGGCTGGCCCGGTGCCCGGCGACAGTGAGCCTGGGCCGGAAGGGATTACTGTAGAGCGGGTGGCTGAACTGGCACTCAATGCCAATATTGCGCAGGTTGCGGCGGAGTTGCTTCCCTCAGGGGTGTCTTCCACGGGCTACGGGTGCACCAGCGCCAGCTATGTAAGGGGCGTTGGTGGAGACATTGAGATAGGGGAGCGGATGGCCCAGGTCACCGGTCTGCCGGCGACGACGACCTCTACTGCGATGGTGGTGGCGCTACGGCAGATGGGAGTGAAGCGAGTTGCGGTACTGTCTCCCCACATTGACGCGCTCAACGAGCGCCTCGGTCGCTTCCTTGAGGACAGTGGGTTTCAGGTAGCGGGTATGACAGGGCTCAACAAGATCGAAGGTATCGAAGATCTGCCCCCAGAAGAGATAATGGACATCGTTGTTGACCAGGCCGATCGTGCGGATGCTGACGGCATCTTCGTGTCTTGCACCGGTATGAGGACAGCGGCGGTGCTCGACGAGATGGAGCGCCGAACCGGAAAGCCGGTCGTGACCGCTCTCCAGGCGACGGTATGGCACCTGCTCGGCCTTGCCGGGGCACGGCAGAATGCGCCGGGGCTTGGCTCCCTGTTCGCGAAGAAGGCAGGAATCGCTGAGGCGTGATCGTCCTTGACACCCCGAGAGGGGCAATTCTATACTCCAAAGGCTGGTTTTACCTACACATATGACACTCCAAGAAAAGCTTCAACAGGACCTCAAAGACTCGATGCGCTCGGGCGATACCACGCGCCGTGATGTGATTCGTTTTTTGCGTTCCGCTATCCACAATCAGGAGATTGCCAGCCAGGGTGAACTGGATGACGAAGGGGTGATTGGGGTTCTGAGCAAGCAGGCTCTTCAGCGTCGCGACTCCATCGAATTATTCAGAGAGGGCAACCGTCCCGACCTCGTGGAGAAGGAGGAGGCGCAGCTTGTCATCATTGGCGAGTACCTACCGACCCAGCTCACCGAGGAGGAGATCTCCGTTCTTGTCCATGCGGCTGTAGAGGCGACTGGCGCGACGGGGCAGAAGGACATGGGCAAGGTGATGGGGCGGCTGATGCCCGACGTCAAGGGCAAAGCCGATGGTCGAGCGGTCAGTCGCATTGTGCAGGAGCTGCTGAGATCGTCCGACTGATGGCGCGCCACACGAGTCCCCATTCGTACCTTCCCCTTCGGGCGGAAGGAAACCTCCAGTGAAATTCGGCGTTGTCGTTTTTCCAGGGACATGGAGTGATACCGACTGCCACCACGTCCTCCAGAATGTGTTGCACCAGTCGGTGGAGTATGTCTGGCACAAGGACACCGATCTGTCGGGCTACGACTGTATTGTGCTCCCAGGCGGCTTTTCGTACGGCGACTATCTGAGGTGCGGGGCGCTCGCGCGCTTCTCCCCCGTGATGCGGTCGGTGGAGAAATTCGCCGCAGAGGGCGGGCTGGTGATCGGTATCTGCAACGGCTTCCAGGTGCTCTGCGAGGCCGGTTTGCTCCCCGGCGTGCTGATGCGAAACGACCACCTGCAGTTCCGATGCCAGTGGACGAATCTTCGGGTTGAGTCTTCTGCGTCTCCATTTACAAATGCCGCCGCCGAGGGCCAGGTGCTGAGAGTGCCGATATCCCACGGCGAGGGCAACTACTTCGCCGACCCCGACACCATCGTGATGCTTGAACGGGATGATCGCGTGTTGTTCCGGTACTGTTCCGATGACGGAGAGATCACCGAAGCTGCGAACCCGAACGGTTCGGTGAATAATATTGCAGGGATCACCAATGAGGGGCGCAACGTGATGGGGATGATGCCGCATCCAGAGCGGTGCTGCGAGTCGCTGGTGGGCGGAGTGGATGGCCTGGCTATCTTCGAATCGTTGCTGGCTACGGCGATTCCTGAACTGGCTGATCGGTAGACCCCGGTTTGCGTGGTTGTCCGCGAAGAACCGAAGCTAGGAGTCAAAGCTGGATGAGGCTAGGCGCGTTGATTGTAGCTCTCCTAATTATGGCCGCATGTGCGGACACCGGATTATCGACAGAACTAGCGCAGGACAGCGGTCCTCTCGTCGGCGACGCTACATTTGTTCCTCTGGCCACCTCGGTCACGGAGCAGTCATTGCCGACAGACACTCCTTCACCATCTGCAACGGCCAATCCACCCATCACACCTGCGTCGGCGGCCACCCCTACTGCCACGCTCACGCCCACCAACACACCGACCCCAATGGCCACACTCGCGCCTACCAACACACCGACCCCGACGAATACTCCTGCACCAACTCCGTCACCAACACCAGTCCCAGCGGGGTTTACCCTCAGCAACCCGGTCTTACCAGGGTTGTCGCTCACGACCGCTGAAGGCCTGAGCATCACGGTCTTGTCAGTCAATCTCGATGCATGGGAGGTCGTGCAGTCGGAATTCTCCTTCAACGATCCTCCTGCGGCCGGCTGGCGCGATGTCATGGTCAGAGTTCGTGTCCAAAACGTCGGCGGCAGTGCCACGGTCGAGCAAGACACCGGCGCTTCCAGTTTTTCGTTTCGTGGCGTCTTCCGTCCTCTACGGCCCCTTTGATCACTCGTGTGGCTTGGTGATCCCAGACCAGCTCGACGCCAAACTATTCCTAGGAGGAAGCGTCGAAGGGAATGTGTGTGCGCAACTGCCCGTAGACGAGCCTGGAATTGTGATGCTCTACGAACCGTTGTTCTCGTTCGACACATCGGAGAGGCGATGGCTCGGCCTGTCATCGAATGTTGAGTGATTGGGCAGCGAGTTGGAGTTCGGACACCTGTTATCCTGAGTTCAAGGGATCATATTGCCAAAATACCCGTCGCGCGGAGTAGATAAGCCATGACCGCATTGAAGCAAGCGCTGGATGAGCTGGCCCTTACCGAGGCCGAGTACGAGGCCGTCGTGGACCGGATCGGGCGAGAGCCCAATTCCCTCGAGCTGGGGCTGTTCGGGTCGCTATGGAGCGAGCACTGCGGCTACCAGCACTCCAAGCCGCTGCTCAGGATGTTCGCCGCCAAGAGTCCGAGGCTGTTGGTCAGTCCGGGCGAGGAGAACGCCGGTGTCGTCGATATCGGCGAGGGGCTCGCGGTCGTTTTTAAGATCGAGTCCCACAACCATCCGTCGGCCATAGAGCCCTACGAAGGAGCGGCCACGGGTGTGGGTGGTATTGTGCGTGACATCCTGGCGATGGGCGCGAGGCCGATTGCGCTGATGAATTCGCTGCGCTTTGGCCCTCTGTCCGATCCTGCCAATCGCTATCTGTACAACGGTGTTATCGCAGGCATTTCGGCCTACGGTAACTGCATTGGGATCCCCGATGTTGGGGGAGAGGTCTGTTTCTCGGAGAGCTACTCCGGTAACCCTCTGGTCAACGCCATGTGCGTTGGTCTCCTTGAGAAGGACTCCATACTTCGAGCCACGACGGGCGGACCGGGGTCGTTGCTGATGCTGGTGGGCGCGGACACGGGTCGCGACGGTATCCACGGCGCGTCCGGCCTGGCGTCGCGGACTTTCGAGGAGGAGCGGGAGCTACGGCCTACCGTGCAGGCCTCGAATCCGTTCCTTGAGAAGGTGCTTATTGAGGCCTGTTTGGAGGCCGCAGCCACGGGCCGTTTGACAGGGCTGCAGGACCTGGGCGCCGCGGGACTCACCTCCGCCGCGCTCGAAGCCGCCGCGAGCGGTGGTAGTGGCCTGGAAATCGACGTGTCGCTGGTGCCGCGTCGCGATGCCGGAATGACTCCCTATGAGGTGATGCTGTCGGAGTCACAGGAGCGCATGCTCGTCGTAATTGAGGAGGAGCACGCGGGTCCAATCAAAGAGATATTCGACAAGTGGGGGCTGACCTCGACGATCATCGGCCGTGCGACGGACACGGGCAGGGCTGTGATCAGCGACGGCGATGAGGCTGGAGGGGACTTGCCGGTGGATGTTCTCGTCGACGCGCCTCTCTACCGCCTGAATGGGGTGAAGCCGGAGGGGCTGGACGCACTGCAGGCATATGATCTTGCCAGTTTGCCTCTCCCCGACGAGACGGCTGACGCGGTGCTGTTGAGGCTACTGGCGTCGCCGAACATCGCCAGCAAGGAGTCGGTTTACAGGCAGTACGACCATCAGGTTATGACCAACACTGTGATCGGCCCCGGCGGTGATGCAGCAGTGCTCAGGATTAAGGAATCGAAGCGCGGTCTGGCGATGAGCACTGATGGCAACGGGCGATATTGCTTCCTAGACCCGCATGTCGGGGGGATGATCGCTGTGGCAGAGGCGTGTCGCAATGTCGCGGTTGTGGGTGCGGAGCCGGTTGCGCTGACCGACTGTCTGAATTTTGGCAATCCGGAACGGCCCGAGGCATATTACCAACTTGAGGAGTGCATTATGGGGATTGCGCTGGCTAGCAAGCTCCTTGGTGCGCCGGTTATCAGCGGTAATGTGAGTCTCTATAACGAGACGCGCGGTGAGGCTATCTATCCGACGCCTGTCATTGGCGCCCTTGGGCTGATGGACGATGTGACACGGAACGCTCCTATCGCATTCGGCGAGGAGGGCGACGTGGTGCTGCTCCTTGGTGCGACGACGTCTGGTGGCGCGCCCGAGTCCCTGGCGGGGAGCGAATACCTAGAGACTGTTCACAGTCTGGTTGCAGGTCAGCCGCGCATCGACATGGAGATGGAGATCGCTGTGCAGCGTGCTTGTAGACGAGCCGTGGCTGGCGGCCTAGTTTCGTCGGCCCACGATTGCTCAGACGGCGGACTGGCTGTCGCCGTGGCTGAGTCGTGCATCGCCGGTGAGATAGGTTTCTCGGGCAGCTTGGACGGGTCTGGACGTTGGGACGCGGCGCTCTTTGGCGAAGAACAGTCACGTATCGTGATATCGGTACCTGCTGCCAATCGGAAAGCGGTGGAAGGCATTTGCGCGGAGGAAGGCGCACCTGTAGCACTCCTCGGCGAGGTTGGTGGGGAGGCGCTGGTGATTGCGGGGCTTCTGGATGTGCCGGTGAGGCAGATCGCTGACGCGTGGAAGGGTGGCCTGGAACGTGCGGCGGAGGGCTCCGGCAGTACTGGCTAGCCTTGACACTTCCCGGCGCGCGGTGCTACTTTTACATGTACCCATTTAGCAGTCACTGAGGGTGGCTGCTATTTTTAATTCTGGAGACGGAGGGGTTTGTGCCTAGGTACGATTACGAGTGCCAGACCTGCAAACATATATTCGAGGTTAAGCAGAGCTTCTCCTCGGAACCTGTAGCTACATGCCCTGAGTGCATGAATGGGGCGCAGCGGATGATTCGCGCCGTCCCAATCGTGTTCAAGGGTAGTGGATTCTACGTGAACGACTACGGCAAGGGTGGTGGCGCGACCGCTTCCGAGCCCAAGGTCTCAGACGAGCCTAAGTCCGAGACCAAATCCGATACAAAATCCGAGTCGAAGAGCGAGTCCAAGTCGGATTCTAAGTCCGAGTCTAGCTCCAACACTGCTAGTGACTCAAAGAAGGAGTCCAAGGCCTCCTGACCATATCGACGAAGGTGAGAGGCCTGCGAAGATGAGGGCTCTAATTCAGCGGGTTACCGAGGCGTCGGTCTCGATTGACGGCAAGGTCGTCGGGGCCATAGGGCTTGGCCTGCTGGTACTTCTAGGGGTCTCCCGGGACGACACGGATGAGGACGCGAGCTACATAGTCGGGAAGGTCGTAAACCTACGAATCTTCTCCGACGATGAGGGTAAATTTCAGAGCTCAGCCACCGATATTGGGGCTGAGCTTCTTGTTGTCAGCCAGTTTACACTTTACGGTGAAACCCGAAAGGGACGCCGTCCCTCTTTCACACTGGCCGCTGCCCCCGACGATGCCGCCCGTCTCTTCGAGCGCGCCGTGGCGCTATTCAAGGAGACGGGACTGAAGGTGGAGACCGGAACGTTCCAGGCCTACATGGCCGTGGCACTGGTCAACGATGGTCCGGTCACTCTCATGCTCGATTCTGCTGACCGCGAGCGCCCCCGCCGAGGCTAGATTTTGGTGGTGGTGTCTCCGCTGTAGTCTTCTAGTCCACTTGTGCAGCGATGCCCGAAAAGTGGCGTTGCCCATTTCTACACACTGAATGAAGCGCGCGGCTAGCGTGGGGACCAGAATGCCAGGGTGCCCTCGCCGATGGTGTCAACTGTGAAGAAGGGTGCGATGGCCATGACGATGATGCGATCCGGCACTTGCTGGGCCGTCGACGCCGACACTGCGTTGCCAGCCAGCCTCCCCGCGAAGACGATCGAGTTCCCGTCGGGTGACCACTGGGTGTGGGACTTGGCGTACTGGTCGAAGAACTGGAACACGGTGAGCTGGTCTATGGAAGGCAGGAACTCTACCAGAGGCTGAGACACTCCCGTTTCCACGTCCATTACATTCCAAAGGAGCACGCCTTCAGTTTCTGCGAGGGTTATGTAGGCCAGTTTGGTTCCATCGGGAGACCAGAAGAACGCGATGACATTGTCGCGAATTGCAGCGGGCCCGGGGGAGCCGTCGGGGCGCAGCACATTGATGTTCTGGTATATGAGCAGCCCCATGGATTGCAGGGTTAGCACTCGGTCGGGGACTGTCACCGCGAGCCACTTAGAGTCTGGCGACCACAGGAATGCAGCATTGGCGGGCAGGTCCTCCACACGACTGAGAACCTGCGTATCGGGACAGGGACAGGCCATCGGAGCCATTGCCTGAGACGAACGCGATCTGATCACCGGAAGGACTCCCCGAGGGCACCCTGTATGCGAAGCTTTCGGTGGGGAGTGCGAGGGACTTGGCGCTCGCGGCCTCGGCGTCGACCATGAAGTGATCAACCCCTCGGTGTACGAGGATGCGAGTGGAGTCCGGCGACCACCCAAGCCACAGCGGTCCGTTCCCCAGTGTGAATGCAGGCGCTTTGTCGTCCTGGAGGTCGTCGACGTATAGCTTCAGCCCCTCTGGAGAGCCACCTATGAAGGCTACTCGGTTGCTGTCGGGCGACCAGTATGGGTAGTGAGGAGCACGCTCAGCGACGATCGTGGTCTCGCCCGTAATCCCGGCGTGGATCTTGTGCAGCACACCGGTGACCGTGTTTCGGAAATACAGCTCGGCGACAAGGTTGCCCTCGCCATCTTGCACAACCCCTGAAATCACGAGACGACGCCCGTTTGGGGACCAGGTTGGCCATGTGAAGAAGCCGTCGTTGGGGCTCACGACAATCTGGTCCTGGCCGTCCGGATCAACTGTTAAAACCCGACCGTCAGGGTCGACGTAGGCAATTCGGTTGACCGACAGGTCCGGGGGCAAGGGTGTTTTATCGCCGTAGGTCCCGCCGTGACCGCCGGCGACAGCGACTACCATCATAGTGGCTGCTAGTAGGACCAGCAGGGCGTATATCCTGAGTAGCAACTTGGTCTCCGAGGCTGGGTGTCTAGTTGTCTTTGTGGGGCGTTGAAGCTTCCCAACCATACCAGCTTGTAACGTGGGGTGTTGGGAGAATCATGTGGGCGCGCACGTGGCTTTTGGCAGAAGACGAAACACCCTCACCTCAGTCCTCTCCCTCGATACGGAGAGGAGGACGGATTCGATTGGGGAGGGATGATGGGAAGCCTTTTCCTAGCGACGGTGGGTTTGGCCCAAGGGCATGCCCTGCCCAGCCCACCTAAGCGTGCGCAGCACCACCGAAATCGAGGCTGAGGTCCAGGGCTTTGACAGAGTGGGTGAGGGCGCCTACCGAGATCATGTCTACTCCGGTGGCGGCTACCTCTGCTACGTTCTCGAGGACGATGTTACCCGAAGCCTCGGTCAGCGCCTTGCCCTTTGCCCGTTTGACGGACTCGACCATCATCTCCCCTGTCATATTGTCGAGCAGCAGGATTTCGGCGCCAGCGGCCAGGGCTTCATCGACTTGCGCCAGGTCTTCGACCTCCACCTCGATTTTCATTGCGTGTGGCGCGGTCTTGCGGAGTCGGGCGATTGCCTGACCGAGGGTCAGTCCATACGAGGCTGCGGCGGCGATGTGGTTGTCCTTCATCAGGATGCCGTCGCCCAGGTTGCGCCGGTGGTTCTTGCCTCCGCCGGCGGTAACGGCGTACTTGTCGAGATTGCGCAGGCCTGGGACCGTCTTGCGTGTGTCGAGGATCACCGCCGGGTAGGCCTTCACCGCATCCACGTAGCGGCGAGTTTCGGTGGCAATGCCGGACAATCGCTGCATGAAGTTCAGGGCTGTGCGTTCGCCTTTGAGAATGGCTGCCATGGGGCCGTCGATCTGAGCGATGACATCGCCCTCGATCCCGCGACCGGGATCCGAGGCGTGCAGTGCTGAACCGTCGGGGAGCAGGAACGTGACCACGAGATCGGAATCGACGCGGTTCCATACCGCCTCGGCGAGCGCGGAGCCAGCTAGTACGCCGTGGGCCTTGGCGATCACCAGAGCGCGGCCCTGGAGTTCAGGGGGTATGAGGCCATCCGTGGTGGGGTCACCTGCGGAGAGGTCCTCCGTCAGGGCACGCTCGACGACCTGGTCGATGTCGAAGGGGGTCAGTTTCAAATGAGGTGCACCAGGCTCAGACGATCGCGAGCATTCTGTTGAGGGCTACCCGGGCCTCCTCGGCCGTGGTCGGATCCACCGAAATCTGGTTCACGACTACACCTGCATTGAGGGCGTCGAATACCCAGGACAGGTACGCGGGGTGGATGCGATACATGGTAGAGCATGGGCAGACGACCGAGTCCAGGCAGAAAACAGTCTTGTCGGGATTTTCCTGGGCGACTCGGTTGACGAGGCTGACCTCAGTCCCGATTGCCCAGACGCTTCCCGGTGGCGACTCGTTGACTACCTTGAGTATGTATTCGGTGGAGCCATTGAGATCTGCTGCGTCCACGACCTCTTTGAAGCACTCCGGATGAACGACTATCTTGACGTCCGGGTGCTTGCTGCGAGCCTCCTCGATCTGATCGACGCTGAATCGCGTGTGGACCGAGCAGTGGCCTTGCCAGAGGATGACCTTGGCTTTGCGTACCTCATCTTCGGTGTGGCCCCCCATGGGCTTGAACGGGTTCCAGAGGAGCATATCGGCGGGATCGATGCCGAGCTTGGATCCGGTGTTCCTGCCGAGGTGCTGATCTGGGAGAAATAGCACCTTGTCGGTTCGCTCGAAGGCCCACTTGAACGTGGCGGGGGCGTTTGACGAGGTGCATACGATGCCCTCGTTCCTGCCACACAGCGCCTTGATGGACGCGGCGGAGTTCATGTAGGTGATGGGAGTGACGTCGCCGCCCATCACGTTTTGCAGGTCGTCCCAGCAGTCCATGACGTCGTCTATCTGTGCCATGTCGGCCATGGAGCAGCCGGCGGTCAGGTTGGGCAGGATGACGCTCTGGTCAGGGCCGCTGAGGATGTCTGCTGTCTCGGCCATGAAGTGGACGCCACAGAAGACGATGTACTCGGCGTCTCGCTTGGAGGCGGCGAGTTGCGAGAGTTTGAATGAGTCGCCGCGGAAGTCGGCGTACTTGATGATCTCGTTGCGTTGGTAATGGTGGCCCAGCACCACAAGGCGCTCGCCTATCTGTTGGCGGGCCTCGAAAATCCTGGTATCCAGCTCCTCGGGAGACATCTTGAGGTAGGAGATGGGCAGTTTTTGCCACTGGACCCCAGCCTCGAGCTCCTGCTCCAACGGCTTGGACTTGAGCTCATCGTCGGTCTGGCAAAAAGCCGACTGCTCGATCTCTGTTATTGGAATCGTAGCTTCCCTGACCTTGTTTATCATCTGGTTTGTCTTGGCCTTATGATGCCTGCGGAACCTGAGGCTGCGCTGTAGCAGCTTCGGTGCTGTTCCGTATATCTGCCTGGGAAATCAATGTGCCTTGTAGTGACCAGGGGCTGGTTTCGTCTATCCGAACCTGGACGATTTCGCCGATGGTGCCTTCGTTGACGTGCACCAGCTTGTCGTTCCTATTGCGGCCATGGATCCTGCCCCTCGTAGTGCCTTCAAGGAGGACATCGTAGGTACGGTCCAAAAATCTGCGGTTGTTTTCGGCCTGGATGGTGGCCTGGAGATCATCTACCGCCTTGAGGCGGGCTTTCTTTTCCGCCAACGGCACGTCGTCCACTAGCTTGCGGTCCGCGATGGTGCCTTTTCGCGTCGAGTACGCAGCGGAGTGGACCTTGTCGAAGCGCACGTCTCGCAACATGTCGAGGGTCCGTTCGAACTGCTTATCTGTCTCGCCACAGAAACCCACGATCAGGTCGGTGGTGAGCGATACGCCAGGGACTCTTTCGCGAATCTTGTCTACGAGTTTTCGGTACTCGTCGGAGGTATAGCCGCGACGCATGCTTAACAGGACCTCGTCGTCGCCGGCCTGGAACGGCAGGTTGATGTTTTCACAGACTTTTTCGAGGCCCGCAACTCGGTCGATGATGCGGTCGCTCATGTCGTTCGGGTGGGAGGTGAGGAAGCGGATTCGCTGTATGGAATCGACCTCGCTCACGGCCTCTAGCAGATCTGCCAGGTCGGTCTTCTTTTCGAGGTCGTGACCGTAGGAGTCGACGTTTTGGCCCAGGAGGGTGATCTCCTTGACGCCTCGTTTGCCGAGCATCTCGGCCTCGTGTACCAGTTCTGAAACCGACCGGCTGACCTCGCGGCCTCGGCGGTAGGGGATGATGCAAAATGTGCAGAATTTGTCACAGCCGTGGATGATGGGGACAAACGCGGTCACGGCAGCTCGCGCGGTGAGGTTTCCGAGGCAACCCTCAGGGTCGATGCCTGTGCGTTCGCCGACGATCTCCAGCAGTGGCCGGTATTCCTGTGGACGCATGAACACGTCTACCTGGGGGAACCGTTTCTCCAGGGTCGTGGTGTTTGGGCCGACCATACAGCCCATTAGTGCCAGTACCCTGTCCGGCGTGTTGCCGTTCTGCGAGCGTAGGCGGCTCAACATGCCTATGACCTTATCTTCGGAGCTCTGGCGTACCACGCAACTGTTGAGGACGACGACATCGGCAGCCTCAGGCTCCGATACCGGTCCGAGCCCCATCTGGTCGAGGGCGCTCTCCAGTCTCTCCGAATCGGCCTTGTTCATCTGGCAGCCGATGGTCCAGATGTGGTAACTCTGCATATCAGGCCAGCCTTACCCGCCTATTACAGATCCGGCCTGTCCTGGTCTCTTTGCGACGCTGGACGGACCGGTTGAAGTTCTAAATTGCTCGCCCCGTGCAGGGGGGCATTCGAGTGGCGGAGGGGATGGGATTCGAACCCATGAAGAGGAATAATCCCCTTAAGCGCTTAGCAGGCGCCCGCACTAGGCCACTATGCGACCCCTCCACTTACGAACAATATAGCAGGGCAAGTATTTACGGCGCAAGGATATTATTTGTGAAATCCGACACTAATCAGATTGGGCAAGACTGATTCCGGCGGTAAAGCAGAAAAATATGACTTAATTACGCTATCAACGCACTTGGTAGGATTGATGCCATCGCCTATCGATAAATTTTTCACAATTTAGCGCAATTTGGGTTCTTTTGTGAGTATGGACTGCTATGGCGCGTATTTCGGGGCGAAGGCAGCGTTGTCGGTCTACATAGGCCCTATTATTGTCGGGTGCGTTCCCCTGCTTCGGGAGCTAGGCGTCAGTGGCTGATTTCAGGGCGTGGTCTTCCGGACTTTCGACCCAGACCTCGCCCCCCTCAAAGAACTCTTTTTTCCAGATGGGTACTGTCTGCTTGATGCGGTCAACGGCGTATTCGCACGCGGCGAAGGCGTCTTTGCGGTGGGGTGAAGCGACTGCCACGACGAGGCTGATCTCTTCTATCTCCAAGCGTCCGACCCGGTGGGCGATGAACACGTCCTCCACGCTGTACTTGCTCCGTATCTCCTCGGCGACTTCGTCCAGTTTCTTTTCGGCCATTGGCGTGTACGCTTCGTACTCCAGGTGAAGCACGTTGCGGTTTGCTGTTCGGCCGCGGGTCGTTCCGAGGAAGGTCACGACCGCTCCGTTCGCGGCGTTTAAGACCTTCGCGGTGATCGCTTCAGGGTTGAGGGGCTCGTGGGTGATTTCGATCAAATTTGGCCTCCGGAGACGGGGGGTATCAGGGCGACCTCGTCGCCGTCGCTCAGGGTGTGGAGGTGGTCTGCGTACTCCTGGTTCACTGCTATGACCAGGGAGTCGGGTCGTTGCGTGATGCCGGGGTAGCGGTCCGCAACCATCGATGCAACGACGCCGACCGTTGCTTCCTTGGGAAGCGTCATCTCGATCTCGGACGTGCCTGCTTTTTCGCGATAGCTGGCGAACAGTCTCACGGTGACTTTCAGAGCATAACTCCCCGGCTGAGTGTTCCTACAATCATGATACCAGTACTACGGCGCTACGGAGTTGTGCGCGTTGGGTGGGGCGGGGTGGGTGCACACGAGCATGGGTTGGGACGAGGCGATGGCCTTGTGATGGCTGGTAAGGCGCTACTTAGTCTTCCGTGGGAACGGCTTCGAAATCTGCGAGGGATGGTTCGGAGGGTCCGGTCCTGGCGAGTTCTACGGGCCGGAATACACGCCAGTAGATGATGGTGGATACCAGGAGCGCGGTTGCCATGATGAGGAACGGCGTTGTGAAATCGCCCGAATCGATCAGTCGGGACCCTATCACGATTGCGATGGCGGACATGATGCCGATCTCACCTTCGTTGGCGTGGACGTGTCCCTCGTGGAAGACTACGTTCATCAGCGGTGCGACCACGCCTACTCCGAAGGAGATGATCGCGGTGGTTATGACGAACCACAAGATGAGGTGAGGGTGTTAGATGTCTTAGAACATCGTCGACAGCGTGCGTCCGGAGCCTGCGGCCTTTGCACGTCCCGCCTCCGGCCGCTCGACCGCTTCCGCGGATCGGAGCATCAGCGCGGGAATGAGCGATAGGAACCACAACGCCAGACCGGCGTAGGTCGCATATCGATATGCGACCACCTTGCCGATGCTGTCAATGAACATCAGTGGCACGATGCCGGCCATGAGCGCACCGGCCATGGCCGAAAAAGTCCGTACGCTACTTGCGAGTGAAGACAGGTGGACCCGCTCGGAGGGCTTGCTGTTCTCCATCATGAAGGCTCCCTCCGAGGTGTGGTGGAGGTTGCCGAAGAAGGAGCCGATGGCGGGAGCGACCAGCAGGATAGATTCGCTTGTTGTGTGGATCATCACGAGCGCGAGGACTGCGCCGACACCATCTCCAAGGACGAAGGAGGCTTTGCGTCCTATGCGGTCCGACGCCAGGCCAGCGGGTACGGCTGTCGCCGAACGTGCGATGGCCTGGATCATCAGCCGCAGACCGATAAACTTCACGTCGAATCCGATGGCCAGCAGGTAGAGGTTGAACAGCACGTTGAAGGAGCCGTGGATCATGTCCATGCCCATCACGTGGATGACGTAGAGGTTCGCGTTGCGGCTGAACTCGCGGGTCTTGGCGACGTACTCTTGAGCGAAGCCCCGGATGCCGGGCGCCCTATCCAGAGTGTCGGTGGTCGAACTCATTCGCTTCTTCCGAGTGGTGGGGACTCGGTTGTCATCCGCGCGACAGGACTCGATTTAATAGCCCCCACATTTCGGGCCCAAGAAAAACAAAAAAATAGTATGTGTGAGGGGCACCCTCACGCACCCGGCAAAGGGGCTAGGCCCTTCTGGACACCCCTTTTTCTGAGCCCACAGATTTCAGAATCCGCAGATTGCCCTAGCAGGGCGGCTGTGCTACGCGACCGGAGCGATCCTAGTGCGGATGATGTCCAGGTCGGCGTGGCGTCTCAGAAGTTCGGAGAAACGGACCAACTTGGCAGGGTGGTTGAATTTGGCCTGGTTCTGGACGCCATTGAGGGCCTTCATCGTTGTGAGGGTGTCCGAATCGGTGACGATGATGGGGACATCTTCCAGTTCGGCCTCGTTTAGCACGTACTCTGTCGGGTCCTTGCCCTCGGTCAGGACCATACACGCGGTGGGTGTCTGGAGAGATGCCATCTGGATGTCTGGTCGGTCCCCCCGGACGATCATGGCTTTGTTGTCGTGGAGGCCGAAGTATTCGAGCCCCGAGTCGAGCCCCATCCCACCGATCATGAAGTGCTCGACCAGTCCGTCTGTGAGCGCTTCACCAGCGAGGTATCTACCGTTCAGGTGCTCCGCGACTTGCGAAACGGTTACGCCTAGCAATCTGCGGTCCTCGGGTAGTGCACCGAGAGACTTAAGTCCCTTGGCCTCCATTTCTGGCAGGAGGCCCATGGTGACATCCCTATCCTGGTACCGCGTGATTCCGTTGATCAGGAATCCCAGAAGCCGATCACCCATCTGTTCGGACCATCCTGAGAGCGAGTCGGCGTCCATGTCCGACGTGAATCCTGCGACGACCACGACTGTGGCATCGAGGGCGTCTGCGAGCTTGGCGTGATCTTGCTGCGACAGGTCTGAGGTGCCCTCGACGATCAGGACGTCTTTTCCGTCCTGGGATGCAGCGTATGACTGCTGGATGGAGTCCGCAGTGGCCGGGGATATCCCGTCAGCGGGCACAGTCAAGGGAAGTGATACCTGGGAGGCACCCAGCAGGTCCGCATACGCGCTGACGTCGGTATCGTCAGGTCCTGCAAGGGGCTTGATGACGGCCACGCTCAAGTCTTCTTCGGCGAGGATGCTCGCCAACGAGGCACTCAGCGCGGTCTTTCCTGCTCCACTACGATCGGACGCTACATACAAAACGGCCATTCGAGCCCCTCTTTATCAGGTGTCCAGCGGCTGGGATTATACCAGAACCGCACGCTCCGATATGGTACTCTTTTCGTAGACGCTCGTGAGGGAGATAGATGGGGAAAAGTGGCACCCAGCGCGATCCTTTCGCGCTTATGGCAATAGTAGGCCTGGTAGTTGTGGTCCTGGTGCTGGCAGCGTGCGCGACGAGTTCGGAATTGCCAGAACTCGAGCTACGGGCCCAGAGCATCAACCGCGTGGTGATGTGTCCCGTTTGTCCTGGGGAATCCATCGACCAGTCGCAAAATCCCCTGGCCTTGCAGATGCGGGCTATCGTGGTCGAGAAGCTCGATCAGGGTTGGTCCAATGGCGATATTTACGATTTTTTTGTTGAGCGCTATGGCCCCAGAGTGTTGTTGGAGCCCCCGACCCGAGGCATCAACTTGGCGGTCTGGTTGGTGCCGCTCATAGGCGTGATTGTTGGAGGGGCACTGCTTTTTTTCGTGATGCGGCTGATGGTGCGCTCGAGCGGGGAGCGGCCCGGAGAAACGAAGCGAGAGGCAATACTCACCGACACGGTACTCACCGATGAGGAGAGGGAGCGCTATTTTGGGCGGATTGAGGCGGCCTTGACGGCCGATGGCCCAGCAACGGATCCAGGGGATGATGAGGATGAGGGGGTGAGATGATAGTTGACGCTGGCAATCTGGCGTTGGTCGTGGCGCTTTTGGTTTCGGTCTACGGCGTGTTGGGTTCGTTCTTGGGGGGATGGAAGAGGTCGCCGGCGCTGGTGGACAGCTCCCGGTACGCCCTGTATTCGGTCCCGATACTCCTGCTGATCTCGGTCTTCGCGCTGGTGTACGCCTTCGTGACCAAGGATTTCGGAATTGCCTATGTGGTTGAAAACAGCAACCTGGCGATGCCGGACCGGTATACCTGGGTAGCGTTTTACGCGGGTAACGCCGGCTCATTGTTGTTTATAGCCTTTGTCTACTCGGTGATGGCTGTGGCTGTGGCGTTGAGCATGGTGCGCCGGCTCCCGTACACCCTCCCATATGCGACCGGGTTGTTGGGCGTTCTCCTTGCTTTCTTCCTGTTCGTTATTGTGTTTCTGGCGAACCCGCTGGACAGGCTTGCATTCGCTCTACCGGACGGGCAGGGGATAAATCCGCTGCTGGTCCATTTTGGGATGTTCATTCACCCGCCGATGCAGATGGCCGGACTGGTATCTGTCGCGCTGCCGTTCAGCATAGCGATGGGCGCGCTGATGGCTGGCCGGGGTGGCCGGGACGAGTGGGTGGACCTTGGCCGTATGTGGGGCATGGCGTCGTGGCTGATATTGACAATAGGGCTCCTTTTGGGGAGCTGGTGGGCCTACACGATCCTAGGCTGGGGCGGGTATTGGGCCTGGGATCCGGTCGAGAACTCGGCGCTGATGCCGTGGCTGGCTTTGACGGCTTTCGTCCACTCAATCATGGTGCAGAAGCGACGGGGGATGTTCCGAATGTGGAACATCGTCTTGGTGACGGTGGCCTTTACGCTGGCGCAGATGGGTATGTTCATCAACCGTGGTGGGCCAGTTCCGTCTGTTCACTCGTTTGGGCAGTCGACTATGGGGTGGCTGTTCCTGGTGTTCATGGGCGCGACGCTGCTTGGCTCTCTGGCCGTGTTTGCGTGGCGTTCAGGCTCGCTCAAGAGCCGTGAGCGCCTGGACTCGATTTTGTCCAGGGAGTCCGCCTTCCTCACGCAAAATGTGTTGTTTCTCGCCGTGGCGATGGTGACGTTGTGGGGGACAATCTATCCGGTGATATCCGAGGCGACGCAGGGTCTGACCATCACGGTCGGTCGGCCGTTTTTTGATCGCGTCAACGGCCCGTTGTTGCTGGTGCTCGTGTTCCTGATGGGAGTCGGGCCGCTGCTTCCGTGGCGTCGGGCCTCTACTCGCAATGTCCTCCACGCGCTGCGGTACCCACTGGGCTCCGCCGCGATCGGGGTCGTTGTGCTGGTCGTTATCGGGGTTCGCCAGCCTGTGGCGCTGATGGCGCTCGCCGTGATCATAATGGGCATCGGCGGTATCATGCACGAGTGGGTGCGGGGAACGCGATCGCGAAGCCGCAAGGGCGAGAGCTATCCTGTTGCTTTCGGTAGGTTGCTAGCGGCCAACCGCCCTCGATATGGGGGCTACATCGTGCACCTGGCGATTGCCATGCTCGCAGTGGGGGCGATCGGGTCGTCGTTCTATGATCTACAGCGGGACATCCCGATGAGTCCGGGAGACACGCGGTCGCTGGGGGGCTACTCTTTCACGTACCTTGGGCTCTCGGAGAGGTCGTTTTCAGATCGGGACGAGGGGACGGCCAGATTTGCTGTGACCTCCGGAGATCGCGATCTGGGGATTATGTCGGCGACGCGCACGTTCTACCGAGACTTCAGGATTGCGGCTACCAGGGCTGCAATTCGGTCGACGCCACTAGAGGATTTCTACATCGTACCGTCTGAGTTCGGCGAGGATGGACAGACCGTGTTCCGTGTCTACGTCAACCCGCTGGTGTGGTGGATGTGGGCCTCGGGTCCGTTGCTGGCTTTAGGGACTCTGCTGGCGGTGTCACCGCGTAGAAGACTGGCACCTGCGCAAGTGACTATCCCAGATGGTACGGGGCTCGCGAGGGTTTGATGGTTGACGCACTAAGCCGTACTCCAATGTTTGTTGGATCCGCGTGCCTATTCGATCTGGCCTCTGGCCAATCTCTCGTGAGCAGTGACATATGCTTGTACTGATAGCAGTGCTGTTGGTGCTGCTGCCCGCCGCCGCCATCGTGTATCCATTCCTTCGCAGACCAGATGGGGAGGCGCCGCCGGATGACGAGGCGTCCGACTCCAAGGAGCTTTCCAGGCGATGGGATGCAGCGATCGCCGGGCTTCGCAACACAGAGCTCGAGTTCTCCATCGGAAACCTCACTGAGAACGACTACGATTGGCTCAAAGAGCAGTACATGACCGAGGCGGCTCTTGTTCTGAAGACGATGGAGTTGGAGGAGCATGAGGAACAGGTGCTGATGGATGATGTCGAGCGCGCGGTCCGGGGGACCCGAGGGGACCTGGAGTTGCCGGAGGACGAGCAATGACTCCGCTCGACCTGACTGCGATCGACTTGGCGGCGATGAGGCGGGCTGTCAGAGGGTTTTGGATGTGGTTGGTTCTGGCTTTGGTTATCGTGGCCTGGCCTGCGGCGGCCATGGCCCAGGAGCCGGAGTTCGTCGTTGAGGGGCAGGCCGTAAATGGCAGTGGCAACAATACACCCGAGTTTGGGCTGTTGGTGACGTTGCATCAGGAGAGCACGGCTGGCCACGAAGACAGTGAAACCACAACCGATGTCGATGGGAACTTCCGCTTTGCGGGAATCGAGAACATTGCCGGCGCCAGCTACGGTGTGTCCACGACCTATCAGGGCGTGATGTACGGCCTGGATGTCGAGCCATCGCAACAGGACTTACCGATCGAACTCGTCGTCTACGAGGCGGTGGATGACGATTCAGCGTTCGGTATTGAGGGCGCATCACTCCTGATCGTTCAGGCCGATGAGCCTCGAACGTTGTGGGCACTTGAGATCATTACGATTGCCAACAGGTCCAACACGACATATGTGCCGGGGACTGATCCGATGAAGCTGCTGCGCTTTTCTCTGCCTCCCGGGGCGAGAGATCTCAACGTGGAAACCAGTTTGCCCGGAGAGGCCGTACAGGTTGACCTGGGGTTTGCGTTGACATCCGAAATCCAACCGGGGGAGTACGAGGTCATGTTTTCGTACATGCTCCCGTATGAAGGAAGCGATGCGGTGCTGCCTCGCTCGTATCCCCATGGAACGCAAGGGCTCAGGGTTCTCGCACTCCCAGAGATTGGGGCGCTTGCAAGCGATGCTATGGGGACCGCAGAACAGGTACTCATTGGCTCTGATGTCTATCAGATATTGGTTGCAGAGGATCTGCCCGCCGGGTCGAAGTTTACTGTCTCCCTTTCGGGGCTCACGCAGCCGACGTTCGGCGATCGGGTTTCCAAGGTCTGGGGGAAGGTGAGGCCACAGTATGCGGCTCTGGGCGGTCTTGCCGTGCTCATGACCGGCCTGTTGGTCTTCGGCGTGTGGAAGACTTCACGCCCGACGGAAGAAGATGGGGCAGGGGACTAGAAGGGGACCCGGACGTCTGTGTGGGCGTGCGCAGTAGGCCTCCGGGCCGGAATCCAATGCCTCCCATGTGGTAGCGCTACCCTGTGGCGCGTTCGGTGTACTCGGTGGCCAGGATTCCCATCACGGCCGAGTCGAAGCGTGAGCCCTCATGGGGCCGCGACTTCCTGAGCGTTCCCTCGTGGACGAAGCCCAGGTGCTCGAACATCAGCATGGCGGCCTTGTTGTACTCAGGCACGTCGACCCAAAGCCGGTAGAGGCCCCACTCGGTGAACGCTAAATCCATCATTGCTCGGGTCGCCTCTGTCCCGTGGCCGTGGTGCCACATCTCCGTGCTACCGATGAGGACCGAGGCGTGCCCGTCACCGAGGGACTCCTCGATCGCGACGTGGACCTCACCGATGTGCTGTCCGTCGTCCAGGTAGATAGATAGCATGCGGTGCTCGGGATCGTTGAAGACGCGCTCCCACTCGGCTTCGGAAACCCCCTCGATCTCCTCCGGGTGGTAACCAAGGTGTGCTGCGTCGCCATATGCGTAGCGTCCGAACCAGCTCTCGGCTACCTCTTCGTCCTTGAGCCAGTCTCGGATGCGTCCAGCGTCTTCTCGAGTGACCGATCTCAGTGTTACGTTTCGATGGGGCATATGAGTCCTCCATGTGCCAGCGGCGTGGGGGTTCGGACACAGGGTACACTGTGTGGACCTTGGCTTCAAAATTTGGCATTGTCGTTCTTGGGATTGCCACCAGCGAGAGTATGTCTGCCCTGAGGGTTCACGATTCCAGAGGAAGACAAGAAGAATAGATAGTAGACATAGCCTGAGAGACACCCTCAGATTCCCGGCGGAGGGGCCCTGGCCCGTCTGCACACCCCAAATGCAAGATGTTGCCGGAAGAGCATGTGAAATCGATAGGAGGTTGATAGGTGAATAAAATCGAGAGGTCTGCATGGAATCCACCGGAGATGGTCGTGCCACATGGCGCCTTTTCTCATGTTGTGGGGGTATCAGGTGTGCAGAAATGGCTATTTCTGACGGATAAGGCGTCGGTTGCGGCGGACGGCTCGCTAGTGGGGGAGGGTGACGCCGCGGCTCAGACGCAGTGGGTCCTAGAACTGATCGGCATCGGCCTGAAAAGCGGAGGGGCGACCTGGGCCAATGTCGTGCAGTTGTCGACGCACCTGGTTGGGCGCGGTTCCGTGGCCCCGTTCCTGGAGACGAGGGACCGGTTCTTCGGCGAGGTCTATCCTGACCGCGATTTCCCTTCCAACACCCTTGTGGTCGTGGACGGCCTCGTCCGGGAGGGTATGTTGGTCGCTGTCACCGCAGTGGCGGCCCTGCCGTAGGGTAGTTCCCCTGCTATTATGTTGTACAAAGAAATTTAAGGTTCTACTAGGAGGCTCGCATGATAACGGTCGAAGAGGCGAAGGCCAAAATGGATGGCGTCGTCATCCCGCTGACGACGATGTTCAAGGACGATCTGTCGCTTGACGTAGACGCGACGCAGGAGAACGTCCAGTGGCTTGTGGATCAGGGTGCGAGGGCCGGCAATACGGTGCTTATCGCGGCGGGCTCGGGCGGTGACTTCACTGCGCTCACGACCCAGGAGCGCAAGGACGCGATCAAGGCCATCGCCGATGTCGCGGTGCCCAACAACATCCCGACCTTTGCCAGCGTCCAGAGCACTGACATCAGGACGACCATCGAGTTGTGCCAGTGGTGCGAAGAGGTCGGCATCGACATCGTCCAGATGTCTAGCGCCTACTACTACGATGTGCACAAGGGCGATATCGTCGCATGGGTCAACGAGGTGGCCAAACACACGGATGTCGGGTTCGCGGCGTACAGCCACTTCTATAGTGGCTCAAAGTACGACATGACCATGGATGTCGCCGAAGAGATAATGAAGGTGCCGAACACGGTTGCCGTTAAGTGGGGCTCCTCCAACATCGCCAACTACCTGGCAGGATTCAAGTTCTTCGTGCCACGGGCGGCGGTGGTCAATAACGGACCGCTGAGTGTCTATGGCCACCAGCTTGGCGTCAAAGCGTGGGTCAGCCATGTGCCCAACTTCTACCCGCAGCATTCATGGGCGGTCCACGATCTGTTGACCGCCGGCAGGTACGAGGATGCTGAGCGGGTTCTGGACGATTTCAATGACGAGTACAACTCCATCCGAGGGATGATTACCGCCCACACGGCAGGTGAGGGTGTGTTCGTGAAGCCGTTCATGAAGGAGATGGGCCGCCCGTCCGGTCCGTCCAGACTGCCGTCCCGCGACGAGGCTGTGACGCAGGAAGTTCGGGACCGTATCCACTCCCTGATGCGGCGAGCGCCTTCGATCGTCGAGAGCGCAGGGGTCTAGCCCAGCAATTTAATGCCGTGCGTCGCCCGTAGGGGCGCACGGCGTTTGTCCTCCCCTCATGACGACATGGGTTGGTGGAGAGGCCCGTCGCTATTCCGCGTTGTTGGGCAATTCACGGATGGTGCGTACGGGCGAGAACACCACCCACAGCGTCGCCAGCAGGCCACCCGCGAGCGCACCGACTGGCACGACCCCTCCGAGCAACGTGAGCATTACCGAGTTCATGCGTCCGAGCATTGGGGTCGGTGTCGCCGCCTGGCGCAGGCTGACGAA
>Ga0209403_10002404_pt1 | contig 22415 bp, 38 predicted proteins | sample ArcticOcean_MG_C_8_FD_187440 | JGI IMG/M metagenome (GOLD analysis project Ga0209403, IMG submission 187440) | Marine microbial communities from western Arctic Ocean - ArcticOcean_MG_CB11_86 (SPAdes) (version 2) | ecosystem: Environmental > Aquatic > Marine > Oceanic | place: Arctic Ocean... | reverse complement strand
GATCTCATAGTAACAAGCGTTGAGGCTGATCTCATAGCAACAAGCTGATTAAACCCTCACTAATCCACACAAGCCGCTTAATTGCGGCTTCACTGGTAACTAAACCGGAGAATTCACATGAGCAAATATAATAAATTTGATCTGGCAGCGACCGTTGAGCTTGACGAAAGCTTGATCGCGGTTCTGTGCTGTGCTCCATCGGCCCTAGTTTTAGACGAGCGCAAAGCAGAGGCGATAGGCCTCGACGTCGATGGACTCCGGTACCAAACGGTTAAACGACTCCGATCAATCATTGACGATTTGCAACTTGACGTGATAGTGTACCCGCAACAAGAGATGATTGAATGTCTCCTTCCGGGTATGTGGCCGTCCAATGAAGGAGACGATGTAGTCGACTGGTTCTAAGTAAAATAGGGTAAGCGTGGTTCGACCCCCCGTTTATCCAACCAAGTTGTAAAAATAACTCTTGACATGAGAGTTAAAAAACAATATAATATGTTCAAGGGATAACGATACGGAAGGTATAAAAGCGAAGATAAAGATTCGCCGTGAAAACGGTCGAAGTCCCAACTCAGCCCTCTCAGGAGTATAACTAGAAGAGGAGGTTGAATCACCTATAAAAGCATCCGAGCAGTCCTGCGTGAGCGCGATCGTAAATAATTAGCAGGCGGCCTTTGGCAGCGGTGTTACCAACTATGCAATTGTTCTATAGCTAAGTTGTCAATTACATCATGGAGCGTATCAGAAAAACTGCCTTCCTACCAGTTGGTCTTCTTGGGCTGGTTAATCAAGGTTTCACAAGAATCCCCCCGCCACTATTGGGGTAATTTGGAGAGTGGCAATATATCACCTCTAATGCAACTATTCCACGCATTAAGAGGCCGGGGAGTGTGCAGCCTATCTAGTGACACTCATTGAATGGTAAGAGGAGGTATGCCATTCACTCTTTCTTGAAAATCTCAACGGGGCTTACGCTAGTGGGCCTGTTCCATGAACGGGCTTACGCTAGGATTACGCCCTGTTCCATGAACGGGGCAGGAAACAAATTATGAAAGTTATAGACCTACCTGAAAGAAAAGACTATCGTGAGCTTCTAGACATCTCAAAAAACCTGAGAGACCATCAGGAAAATTTGGGCAGGCTAGTGACTACGTATTTTAAGATTGTAAATCAAACCGCCGCTCTTACCGCAGACTACCAGTATGCGTTGCAAAATTATGCTAAAAAAGTAGGAGTGCGAAATGTTCCAAATGAATTGATGGAATTTGCGTGGATTCTCTTAGACCCCGATACGGGAGAAATAGTATATATCAAAACAGAACCAGAATCAGACCCATTTAGTATATGAATTATAATAAAGAATTGACCGCCTATATAGTAGAAGAATATACGGCGAATCCGTCTAGAGATACAGTAAATAATCTGGCTCAAGAAATTGGAAAGCCCGCCAAATCTATAATTGGAAAGCTAAGTAGAGAAGGAGTCTATAGAAGGGCTTTTTATACTACGAAAAGCGGAGAGAACACCGTAACAAAGCTCGAGCTAGTAAGCGAAATAGCTTTAAACCTAGACATCCCAGAAGATAAGTTATCAGGTTTGGAAAAATCGCCCAAAAGTGCCCTGAAGTTGTTAGTTGAAATGACGCAGCCGTCTTAGAAATTCATCGAAAAATTGGGCGAAATTAGAACATAGTTGTAGCAATTTAAGTTTTTAGTGGTTGTACTTGGTTATAAAAGGACCGTACTTAATTATCGTGGTCCTTAGTGAGTTGATTTAATTTTCTTTCTGACTTTGAAGGTATTTGTTAACAGTGAGTTCTTGTAAGATTGGTTCAAAATGGATGTTTCTGGGCAACGGCCCTTACATTAACATTCCAGGCCCTGCCAAAACAACATCAATTGGAAACAACTTACTTCTAACGAAAGAAAAACAGATTGAATCTTACTGTCTATCAATTAGACATTATTATAGCATATTTTTAGGCATATGTAAAGAATTATTTTTCTTCATGTGGAAGAGAGAGCCCAGTAAAGGAGGCTATTAATGGTAGAGATTTATGGAAAACCTAATTGTGAGTTTTGTAAAAAAGCTGTGGGACTATGTAAAAGCTATGCGATTGACTACCGTTATTATGAACTAGAGAAAGACTACGAAGTGGCAGACCTGTGGGCAAAAGTGAAGTTTTTCACCTACCCACAAATCTTTGTGAACGAGAAAGCCTTGGGTGGCTACACAGAATTTTTTGAATACATTTTAGGGAGTACATGTTGAACTACTACGAAGACGCTGGAGTAAGTGTGAAACGAGGAGAAGACTTTGTATCTACCATAGCCTCAGTCGTAAAAAGTACAAATAGACCGGAGGTGCTGAGCCTTTTAGGGGGCTTCAACGGGGCCTTTAGGGTCCCAACGGGGTATAAAAATCCTGTAATGATTGCCTCTACAGACGGAGTGGGGTCCAAGGTAAGAATGTCAAAAGACTACTACAACCTTGGTATTGACTTAGCTGCAATGAGCATAAATGATGTAATCACATCAGGTGCAAAACCTATGTTCTTTCTCGACTATATTGCATGTCATGCGATAGACTCGGACATACTCACTCAAGTAGTGCGTGGTGTAGCCCGTGCTTGTACTCTCTCTGATTGTACACTTCTAGGTGGAGAAACCGCAGAAATGCCTTCTGTATACCCACCAGGAGAGCTAGACTTGGCAGGGTTTTGTGTAGGCATTGTAGAAGAGGAAGACCGCATTACCGGGGAAAATATATCAGTTAGGGATAAAATAATAGGTATCCCAAGTAAGGGCCCTCATGCGAATGGGTTTGCCCTCATTAGTACTCTTATGAAAGCGGGAATGGAATTTCCTTACCTAGACTTACCTACTCAAGTGTATACTCAACATGTGAAAGAGTTTTGCAAACATACTAAAGTTCTCGGCATGGCTCATATCACAGGTGGAGGGCTAGAAAGCAACATCAATCGTATCCTTCCCTCTGGAATGGAAGCTCATATAGATTGGAATAATTCTCGACTCTCTCCTACTTGGGCAGAGACTATTATAGAGAAAGGAAATGTTCCAGTGGAAGAGGTGCGTTCGGTATTCAATATGGGAGTTGGTTATGTATTCATAGTTCCAGCCTCTGTAGAATGCGTAGATACAATCGGCACAGTAGTAAAAACTTCTTGACAGGGCTTTGAAAAAGCCGTATAATAGTTGTTTATAAAGATAGAGAAGGCAAATGAATCTGACTCCTAGACAAATGGTTACACTGCGACTTAGTATGGATATGGTTGGCTATCTGGCCGTTCTCTGTATTATCGTCACAGGGTTTTACCTTCTCATAGGAGCTTAGTATGAAAATAATGATTGACACTGTTAACTGCGTCTGTGCTACTTTATTTACACTGCTTTTTATTTGGGTATTTATTATAGTAATGTTTTCAGACCAGGCTCTATAAATGAAAGTAAAAATTGATAAGTATCCTAAGGTTGGACAACAATACGTAAGCGTTGATATTGATGAGTGGGATACTTGGTCAATGGACCACACACTTGCTCATATCATATTACCTATGCTAAAGCAACTCAAAGAAACCGCGCATGGTGCACCTGAGGTAGACATGATGGATGTGCCTAAAGAGCTGCGAGCCAGTAAGGCAGAGATTGCTAGTGCTAGGGAAATAGGAGATACCGATGCTAGTTACTTTAAGCGTTGGGATTGGATCTTAGATGAGATGATTTTTGCCTTTCAAAGCAAGGTAAATGATGATTGTAAAGAAGATATGCTCTTTCAAGAACGAATTTCATTAGGTTTCAGTATGTTTGGGAAATACTATCAGAAGTTGTGGGATTAATACAATGAAAAGGACTTACGCTCTGATTTTTATTTTAACTCTTTCAGGCTGCAACACATATGAATTAGAGCATTCAGAGATAGAGACTAGGCTATTGCAGAGATGTGTGCATAGCCCAGAGGATTACGGCTACTCGTACCGTGTGTCCACAGATGATGGCCTGACTGTCATGGGACCAGCAGAGTATTGCAATAACTTATTCAAAGGAGATTCAAATGAAATTTAATTGGTATTGGACAAACGAGTGGAGACTGAATGGAGTCTTTCATGTGCTTCCTAGCGTAGTGATTATGTATGACGAATACCCTCCGTCTAACGCGCGATCACAGGAGACTGAGTATACTCGTCAGTCTGCTCGAAGAATGTGGACGGTTCAGGTGAGCTTTCTAACTGAATCTGCAAGTGTAGATATTCTTGTAGGAAAGAACCGCTCCGTGGATTGGTTCGTCTAAATAGAGAAAGAGTTTCCACACCCACAGGTAGTTTCTGCATTGGGGTTCGTGACAACAAAGCGAGCCCCTTGTAGATTCTCCAAAAAATCTATCTCCGCCCCTTCTAAGTACTGATAGCTTAAAGAATCCACGACTAACTGAACGCCATCGTTCTCAAACGTGCTATCCTCCTCTTCGATATCTTCATCGAAAGTAAAGCCGTACTCAAAACCAGAACAACCCCCTCCCGTAACAAATACTCTTAAACTAAAGGCTTCGTCGCCCATGAAGGACTTCGCCTTTCTAGCTGCAGTGTCTGTAAAAGTCATTAGACCGTGAAACTCTCGCCACAGCCACACTCTGCCGTTTGATTGGGATTTGTAAACTCAAAACCTTCATTGAGCCCTGATTTTATATAATCCATCCGAGTCCCGCTTAGATAGATCATACTCTTTGGGTCCACGTATACGTTTATTCCTTCACTATTGAAAAGCTGGTCTTCTACAAGTTCTTTATCTACTGGCTCAAGAACGTACATAAGACCGGAGCATCCAGTAGTTTTTACAGCTAAACGAATGCCTACACCCTTACCTCTATTACCAAGATAAGAAGTAACGTGCTTTGCAGCTTCTTTAGTCAGAGTTACCATAAATAACCTTTTGAAGGTTCGGAGTAAAGTAGAGAGGGCCTTTCATTACTTTTCCGTCTTCCCTATAAATAGGGTTGCCATCCTCCCCCAGCTTAGACATATTGCTCCTATGTACTTCTTCAAAGCAATCATCTAGGTCAATACCAAAGGCGTGCCCCGCCCCATATGTTACATAGAGAATATCTGTAAGTGCATCTGCGACTTCTATTATATCCTTTTCTGCAAGTGCTTCTTGTAACTCTTTTACTTCTTCTTGAATGAGACTTACTCTTAAATCCTGTAGTTCTTTATTTCCAAGGTCGGGAGCTTTTTTGTCAATTACTTTTTGACCGAACTTTTCCATAAAGTTTCCAACCAACGTAAAATTAGTCCAGTATAACCACTTTTTCATATGCATTTTATACATCTCTTTGTCGTTTTCTCTCACGTATAACGGCAGCTTGTTTCGCTTCTTTTCTTCGTTGAGACTTCTTAGTATAGCGTTGCCGCTTCTTCAGCTCTAGTAATCTTTCTTTCATCTTTCGTTTCAGATTCCTCATAGCTGTCTCAACATTACCGTTTTTTACTGCTACTTTCAATATTCTTCCTCACCAAAGTAGTCGTAATCCATATCAGTCCTCCCCCGCGCAGAGACAAGTCTCTCTGTGTCGTCTAGGAGAGTACCCCCATAATAGGGCCCGTCGTAGTCCTCATCTTGTACCTCTAGGTAAAAATCATTATTGAAATCGAGTTCTTGAGGGTCATCAATATGTTCAAACATTTCTTCGAAATCCTCAGGGTCTAGTGTAGAATACGTGATCATCTATGTTAACTGTCCTTTTATATGCCTTCGCCCACCAGGGCTTTACTGTAAGTGCGTGGTACCAAAGGGAGCCTTCAGTAACGTCTGGAAGCTCTCCTTTGTACACATATATTGCAGTAGCCAGGGCTTCCTTGTATTTTTCTTTTTCTTTTGGGGTGTCTGATAGTCCGTCGCAGTACCAGCTAAACTGACAGATTTTATTCCTTCTCTGCTTTACTACCCTACATACCGTATTAGGAAATTTAGAATCTTTTACTCTATTGAGTGTAGCTTGAGCAACGGCCACTTGTCCTATCCACGGCTGGTCTCTGCTTTCATAGTATATGTTCTTTGCTAAACAGAAAATCTCCCCCTCCGCATAGCTACTAGGGTAGACGCCTATAAGTAGTGCCGCTACTATCCATTTTTGAATATGCATCCCATATCTCTCAAGTGCTTAGCCTGTTTAATGCAGGCGTTAACTGTTCGATCTGGAAAATATTGCGGAAGCTCCTGCGTCGGAACAGTGCCGTATACTTTTAATAACCGTCCGCGCTCCTTGCGTGTCCACGTACGTTTCATATGTTCCATGAGAGTCTCTCCATTTTCTATTCATAATTATAGTATAAACCACCTCTCATGTCAAGAACTATTTTTCCCATATCTAAAAATAGTTCTTGACATTATATCTTACAGCGGTTATAATATACACTAAATGGCACGGCGCTATATGCGCTACTTAACGGAGAACCTTATGGCTTTAGACCCAATCAGTACATATATTATCTTTGCTTTTTGCATGGCAGGCTGTTCCTTGTGTGCGTATAAGTGCGGAGAGAGAGGAGGAATTCTGGGAACTCTAAATTACCTAGAAGATGAAGGGATAATCGACTTAGAAGAGGAGGAGTAACATGGCAATGATGGGGATACTATCTAGCCTTGTTGGACCTGTAACGGGGTTGGTATCTGAGTTCATCGAAGATAAAGATAAAGCGAACCAGTTAGCCCACGATATCGCAACTCTTGCAGAGAAGCAACATCACGACCAAGTGATGGGACAGCTAGAAGTAAATAAAGCAGAAGCTGCTCATAAGTCATTGTTCGTAGCGGGCTGGCGACCTGCGGTCGGCTGGGTCTGTGCGCTAGGTATGGCCTCCAACTTTTTAATAGTGCCTTTTGCAAACTTTGCAATGGCTATGGCAGGAATGCCAGACCAGCTACCTATGATAGAACTAGATACAATGATGCCCGTTCTTATGGGTATGCTAGGTCTAGGTGCAATGAGATCATACGAAAAAACAAAAGGAGTTTCTCGAGAACAATGAACAGAGACGCAGTGTACGATCAACTGTGCATAGACGAAGGAGTAGTATATGCAATCTATAAAGACCATCTCGGGTACTATACCTTTGGAGTTGGTCACCTTATCCAAGTCAGTGACGAGGAATTCGGAGCACCGGCTGGAGTTGAGATTAGTGAAGAGCGAGTCAGGGCGTGTTTCGACAACGACCTTGACACTGCCATCAGCGAATGTAGAGCTTTATACGGCAAACGGAAGTTTGGAAAATTCCCCGATGAAGTCCAGCAAATCCTGGTTAATATGATGTTTAACATGGGTCGCCCTCGTCTTTCTAAATTTAAGAAGATGTATGCGGCCCTTCAACTAGGAGACTGGAATACCGCTGCCAAGGAAGGCAGAGACTCCCGTTGGTACCATCAAGTGACTAATCGAGCAGAGAGACTAATGACTCGACTTGAAAATATTTCATAAAAAGGAAAGTACCGTGGCAGGGAAACTGTGGACGGAAGAAGAGCTGGGGATTTTAGAAGAGGGATATCCGTCAGATATAACTAATGACGATTTGATGGAAATGCTGCCGGGCAGAAGTTGGCCAGGAATTGCAAATAAAGCACACGGGCTAGGACTATCTAGACCTGGTCAGAAATCCTGGACTGAAGAAGAAAGAGAATTGTTACGAGAAGCATATTGCGATCCAGAGAGAGGTCCACTGTGGTTAGCGAAAGAACTGGACAGAACTGTTCCATCAATTACTTCGCGGGCTTCAAAAATGGGTATTGTATTAAATCCTCAGTACAGCGAGAAAGAAATGCAGTATCTTAAAGATAATTATGCAACTAAGGGCCCCGCTGCACTAGCAAAAGACCTCGGAAAAACAAAATCTTCAATTACTAGTAAAGCATGGTTCTTAGGCTCAGTATTCGATAGGAAGGAACACAACGCACGAGAAGCAATAGAAACGCTCAAAGGTACAGAATATGAACTTATAGAGTATAGACCCTGGAAAAGCTTAGTAAAACACAAACCTTGCGAGCATGTGTGGGAGGTAAGGATACCTGCACTAGTATCCTACGTAGGATGCCCTAACTGCTCTATTATAGGAAATCGGAAGAATACGAAAACTTTTTATCTTATATTCTTTCCTGAATTAAATGTATATAAAGTAGGTATAACTGGTAACCTTGATACAAGACGAAGCAAGTTTGGCGAAACCTCCGAAGTAATTGATACTACAGTTTTTGAAACCGCTGAAGAGTGTAGAAGCTATGAAAGCGTCGCACTGAAGAAACTAGAGCCTTATAAGGATAATACAGGCGTTTTAACTTCTGGTAATACAGAAACATTTCGTTGGGATGATTCTAGACCCGACTTGAAAAACTTCTTGACAATTTAACCTCTAACCTTCATAATATGTCTTATGAAACTGAAGACAGGAGAATAACCGCGTGAGCAGAGTAGAGTTGGTGCACGCCTCTAGTCCCGACTTAATGGATACTATTGCATACATTGCAAGGGTCTCCAACCCCGCAGGACAAAACAACGGAAAAACAGGAGAACGCCTTATAAGATACATGGTTCGAGAGGGGCACTGGTCTCCTTTTGAAATGGTAAACATCTGTCTCGAAATTGATACTACTCGGGATATCGCTAGACAAATTCTAAGACATAGGTCTTTTTCGTTTCAGGAATTTAGTCAGCGTTATTCTAATGTAGATGTATTAGGAGAGGTTACTTACCGAGAAGCAAGAGGACAAGACTTAAAGAATCGCCAAAACTCGGTACGAATGGAGGATGCTCACATTCATGAAGAGTGGCGAGAAAAACAAGAAGTTGCTTGGCTGTCTGCAAACGACTCATACAAGTGGGCTCTCGGACAAGGAATTGCAAAAGAGCAGGCAAGAGCAGTACTTCCTGAAGGAATGACCAACTCTCGTCTGTATATGAATGGTACCGTTCGTAGCTGGATTCATTATGTGAAGTTGCGAAGTGGTAATGGGACACAACTAGAGCACAGAGAAGTAGCAATTGAGTGCGCTCAAAGGATTTCTCCTGTGTTTCCAATGATTATGGATTTTGTAGAGGCAGATGAAGATGACTAGCAAAGACGTTATACGTGACCAGGAATGGTTGGAGCTATTTGATTCAGTATCGAAGCCTTCTCATTATGCAGACTGTGACGTAGAATGTATTGATGCTATGTGCTCCGCTTTTGGGCAGCACAACGTAGCACTGTATGCTCGAATCAATGCCTTTAAGTATATTTGGAGGGCTGCTGAGAAGCACTCTTGTCCAGACGAAGACATTAAAAAGGCTATTTGGTACCTCAAGTTCAGCATCGGAGAAGACCCCCGTGCCAACTAAGCGAGTAAAGAAAAAAGCTCATGAAAACCTAACAGACTCCAACATAAAGCATGTGATGAGTATGTTAAACGGTAAGGATCCGATCACGAAAAAAGGGGCGTGTGAGATGTTGAATATCTCATATAACACTGCTCGCCTGAATAACATCATTCAGCAGTACGAAGAAAAGATGGATTTTACCGAAAAGAGGCGGTCTGCAAACCGTGGAAAACCGGCAGAAAAGATGGAAATATCTCAGGCAGTGCTCTCTTACCTAGAAGGTGGCAGCATTGCAGAGATTGCAAAGTCTTTGTATCGTTCTCCCTCTTTTGTAAAGTCTATTATTGAAAGGCTTGGAGTCCCTACTCGAAGAAAAAAAGATGAGAGACAACACCCTTTATTCTTACCAGAAGAGTGTGTTGCCGAAGACTTTGAAGTAGGAGAACGAGTTTGGTCTGCTTCATATGATGCCCCGGCACAAGTAGGTGGACGACTAGATGATAGTATATATATGGAAAAGTACGGCAGTCCCTGCTATAAAATCTATGTATTCGAAAAAGTCGATACCTCTAATAGCTGGTTTCCAGGTGTAGAAGTAGGTGGCTTTAATGCATGCTGTCTTGCGTATGACTTAGGAAAGCTGTCTCACTTAGCAGAGGCAGGTGTAGACCTTCAGAGGATTTAACTATGTGGACTCATTATTGCACGGTAGAAAACAGGTATCCATACCTAGAAGACTGGGACGTTTGTTCGTATTGTCAGCTTTCTAAGGATCAAAGCCGTAAATACCACAACTACCCTGGTAAACACTGGATATACCCAGCGAAACGCTTTGTTAGCTGGCCGGAGTCTCAGCGGTATTATTACTACTTAGACAAAAATAACTCTTGACATGAATGTCAAAATCTCCTATAATGTACTCTAAATCTTAGGGAAATAAGTTTCCCAAACAAAAACCAACCAAAAAGGACACAAAAAGTGGCTTGGGATCAAGAAAAGAAAGACGCAGTAATCGCAGCATATCAGGATCAGGATCCTACTTCCGAAAACTCCATTGAAATCGTGAAAGAACTTGCAGGAGAATATGAAGAGTCTCCCAACGGAGTTCGCATGATTCTTAGCAAAGCCGGAGTATATATCAAAAAGTCTCCGGCAACTCCTTCCACAAAGGGTGCTGGCGATGGCGGTGGCGGGGGTACTCGTATCTCTAAAGTTGCTTCACAAGAAGCACTTGTTTCAGCTCTCACCGATATGGGTGCAGAGGTTGACGAAGAGATCATCAGTAAGATGACCGGTAAGGCTGCACAGTACTTCACCACGGTGCTTCAGCTCGGCAATAGTGGGCCCGTCGATGGTCCTTTTAATTATAATACTCCTGAACAGGATACGGCGTCCTTCGCCACAAAAGGCGAGGATGCTTGCTAGCCTGTTTCCGACTTATTATCTAGCTTTGAATAGCTAGACGGGGTTTGGCCCACCTTGTTATCCAAAGGGCCCTTATTTCTCCTAGAAGGGCAGTAAAAGATTTTGCTAATCTACTAGGAAGAGGTAATGAGAAAGCAAGAGTTAATAAATTTGGTCACCGAATATGGTGATGCAATTATCACTTACAAAAGTGAAAACTCAAAAAGGCTAAAGTATAACGTTTGTACGCTAGACTTTAGCACCCCATATATTCAAAAGAAAGCTAATAGGGCGGAACAGTCTGAAGGGACTCTTTTGCTCTTTTGTTGGGATACGGACTCGTATAGGCTGCTAAAGCCGTCTAACGTAAAAAGTGTTCTTCCTTTGTCTTCGATTCTAAAGAACGAGGGCTAAATGGAACTCCATGACGCACCCTCCGCTTTTGAAAAAGTAATACACATAGACGAAGAGAAGAATATTCAGGTAAGGCTCTCTGTAAATACTTTCAGAGATATAGAGTATCTTCACCTTCGTAAGTATTACTTAGACTTTGATGAAGAGTGGAAGCCTTCAAAAGAAGGTATAGCTATGGAGTTAGATTTCAATAACTCCAGGGAACTTTTCGCAGGTCTAGTAGAGATACTTTCACTGGCAGAAGCAAAAGATATACTAGAGACTTACTTCAAAGATTATTTGGATGAGATCTATAATTAAATCTTGACTTTCTCCCCTCTCGGCTGTATAATATAGGTTCATTCAGTGAGAGAAGCTATGGAACTTTTAGATTATCTTAGCGACATGTACTACAGAGGTAGTCCTGTCGTATCGGATGCTGAGTTCGACATTTTGTGTGCGGCATACAACTATGGTGCCGTTGGACATAAGATTACGGATGGAGTCCCTCACTTCATTCGCATGTACTCTCTGCAAAAAGTTTTTACAGACAAAGAAGTTTCGGATTTCTCCGAAGGAAGAACTGTCATAAAAACTCCCAAGCTGGATGGTGCGGCTGTCTCCCTTCTCTATGGAGGGGGTACACTGCTACTAGCTTTAACAAGAGGAGACGGAAATCTAGGTAGGGATGTTACAGATAAGTTTCTGTCTCTTGTTCCTCAGTGTATTTCTTATACCGATAAGCTAGTACAAATCACAGGCGAAGTGGTAGCTCCCAAAGAAATTCCTAACTCTAGGAACTTTGCTGCGGGGTCGCTGAATCTAAAGGACGTGAACGAGTTTTATAGCCGTCCGCTTACCTTTGTAGCCTATGATTTACAAACGGAGGGAGAACCTGAAAAGGAAACTTATTTTGATACCTTAAATCTTCTCGAAGAGCTTGGATTTCAAAGTGCTCTAGGCAAAGGCTTAGAGGACGAGTTCCCTACCGATGGAGAGGTTTTTCGTATAAACTCTAGTACTTTGTACTATAATATGGGGTTTACAGCACACCACCCAAGAGGGAGTGTAGCTAGAAAAGACTTGAAAGAGGGGGTTCTCTCTCGACTTTTGGATGTTGTGTGGCAAGTAGGAAAATCAGGAGTTGTAAGTCCAGTAGCAATTCTGGAACCCGTTAATATTAACGACGCTACCGTTTCTCGTGCAACGCTGCATAACATTCAATATATTCGTGCATTAAACCTTGAACTGGGGTGTCAAGTAGAAGTTATTCGTAGTGGTGAAGTTATACCGCGGATTGTCAGACGTGTTGACTAGTCTGACATCAGAAAAAATAGTTCTTGACAAAAACCTCAAAATTTCATATAATATGTGTTCAATTTCAATGAAAGGTTCCAACATGACAGAAATCGTTCCCCCCACAGAGTGCCCTAGCTGTGAAGCTGCACTTGAGTGGTCGAACGATTTACTCTATTGTAGGAATACTGACTGCTTCTCTCAATCTTCAAGGAAGATAGAGCACTTCGCTAAGACTTTGAAAATCAAAGGGCTTGGCCCCGCCAGTATACAAAAGCTGGAGTTATCAGACTTTGCAGATATTTATACCCTGACAAAGATGATGATAGCAGAGGCTCTCGCTTCTGAGAAGGTTGCAGAGAAGCTATTTTTTGAAATTAGAAACTCGGTAAATGCAAGTCTAAACTTACTTCTACCGGCACTAGGTATTCCTTTGGTTGGCAAGACAGCTTCCGCTAAACTTTCATCAATCTGTAAAAACATTTATGATGTAAACTATGAAAGTTGCCAAAAAGCGGGTCTTGGACCAAAGGCTACTCAGTCGCTATTAAATTGGGTAGAAAATGAATACCCTTTCTGTGAACTACCACATAGTTTCAAGTTCAACCAACCAACAGCACAACCCTCTGTTCAGGGAGTAGTCTGTATTTCTGGTAGACTAAAGAGTTTTAAGACGAAAGCAGCGGCAGCAGAAGCTCTGAGTGAGCAAGGCTACCTTGTGAAGTCGTCTATAACAAGGGATGTTACGCATCTAGTAAACGAAAGTGGTATCGAATCAGCAAAGACTCAAAGAGCAAGAGACTCTGGCATTATTGTTATTACACATTTAAAAGACCTTATTGGAGAAACACATGGCATTGCCTAAATGGACTGACGAGCGCACTGAAGACCTCGTACACTTTGTAGGTGACGAAGAACCTATCTCTCAAGCAACTGTAGCAGAAGCTGCTGATTTGCTTATAACCTCTACTCGTTCTATCTCGAGCAAACTGCGAAAGATGGGTTACGAGGTATCACTAGTATCCGCCTCTGGGGGTCGTAGCTTTAGCGACGCTCAGGCTTCAACTCTCTCTGCATTCGTGCAGGATAACAGTGGCGAATACACCTATGCTCAAGTAGCTGAGCATTTTGAAAGCGGGACTTTCAACAAAAAGCAGGTTCAAGGAAAGATCCTGTCTATGGAACTCACGGACCACGTGAAGCCGGCTCCCAAAGTGGAAACGGTTCGGACCTATTCCGAAACAGAGGAGGCCCAGTTTATCACAATGGTAAACGACGGCGCTTTTGTTGAGAATATCGCTGACGCTCTCGGTCGTGAGATTCCTAGCGTTCGTGGTAAAGCTCTCAGCTTGCTGCGTATGGGTGTGATCGACGCGATTCCGCGTCAAGAGCACACCAAAGGCACTGCGAAAGAAGACCCCTTCGAAGGGATCAATGGCATCGAAGAGATGACCGTAGAAGAAATTGCTGATACAATCGGCAAAACCATTCGCGGTGTAAAAACGATGCTTACCCGTCGTGGCCTTACTGCTAATGACTACGATGGTCGTGCTCGAAAAGAAAAAGCCGCAGGCTAATTCTTTTTTGTAAGCCCCCTGCTTCGGTGGGGGGCTTTTTTAAGCCTCCTATTTCGGTGGGGGGCTTCTCTTTGCAAGTTTTTCGGGGGGAAGTTTGAACTTAGCGAGCGCACTTATAAAACAAGTGCTTATGCTTCAGGACTTTGAGACCTGGAGTAACGTTCGTCGAGATTATTTACCTTCGCAGTATCATACTATTTTTTCACAAATAGAGAAACACTCGAGTAAATATCACAAACTCCCCACCTTTGAGGATTTAGAACTTAGTCTACGCGATTCTGCAACTCTTGAAAAGCTTTATGCTATTCAGTCTGTAGAGGTAGAAGCAGACGCATATATGCTTCTGGAGTATCTCAAGAATGAGTATACTCAAAAAGAAGTCCTAGACTCCCTCGAGAACTATGTAGAGAATTCTGTGTCTTTTGAAGATGCAGAAGAAAGTGTGTCTCACCTGCATCAGATTGTTATTGATATAGAAGACAAGGTAGACCTGCAGAAACCAGAAGAGAGTATGCAGCGTATTCCTTTGTTTGATTCCGATGATGATCTTGACAAGTTCATTCCACTTGGCTTGAATGCTGAGTATGATGATATGTTTACTTTTTCACCCACAGACTTAGTTCTGATTGGGGGTAGAAGAGGTGCAGGTAAGTCCATTACGTGTGCAAATATTGCTCATAACATCTGGAAGTCTGGTCGCTCAGCACTCTATTTTACTATAGAAATGCCCAGTCGTCAAATTCTCCAGAGACTTTGTTCTATTGCCACAGGCTTAGATTTTGGCAAACTTAAAACTAAAAACCTTTCTATATTTGAATGGTATGCAGTTGCAGAATGGTGGGCAAGTCGCTTTGTAGAAAGCGAACCAAAACTCGAGGACTATAAAGTCCATAGAGACTTCGATAAGTTCCATCATGATCTCACAACTACCTGTGAGCTTCACCCTACTAATCAGCTAGATGTAATTTATGATCCGAGCCTTTCTTTGTCTCGTATTCGAGCGGAGCTTGATAAAAAGGTTGAAAACCTAGATACAGGTGTAGTCCTTGTTGACTATATCAACCAAGTAAAGCGTGGGGGTCTAAATACTCGAGCCGGTCAGTTTGACTGGACGGAACAAATAGAAGTAAGTAAAGCCCTCAAAGGCATGGCACAAGAGTACAACTGTACGGTTATCTCACCATACCAAATTGACGCAACTGGCGAAGCACGTTTCGCTAAAGGTATTCTGGATTCGGCAGATGCAGCGTACACTTTAGATGCTTACACTGAAAAGGATTCTTGTATCACCTTCAAGTGTGAGAAAATGCGTAACGCAGGTATGCGGCATTTCACGTCTGAGTACAATAGGTCTAGTCTTCGTATTGGACCGAATAGTGCTCTTCCTCCTGGAGATAAAACTTCTGATGACTCTGAAGAGGGTCCTAACCAAGATGATATCTTTGAACTATGAAACTGATATATTTGTTTGACAGAGAAGAAGAAGAAGAAGAAAAACCTATTACTTTCTGGGAAGCCCTTTCCTAAAAATAGTTCTTGACTTTACATATAAAAGCGTATATAATATTCCAATGAAAGAAACGAACAAAGAGTGTGAGGTTAATAGAGACGATGTGGGCAAACTGCCGGTTCGACTATCATTCTCAGACTATCCCCAGCTAAAGGAGCTTGCATGGCATGTGCAGGGGGTTGATGAATTATCTCCTATTGAGGCCCACTCAATCTATGAGCGTAACAAGCGCTTCTTAGATATTGAAAACCTTAGTGACAGTGAGCAGGAGCTTATCGAGCTACTTGTCGCTACCTTTGATGTTTCATATAATTGACAATGTATATTATATGAAACAAAATGAAGAAAAATTCCGACTTTTACGTCGGCTGCAGGAAGCTTTGTTAGATCAAAGATCTGAGCAGGCTGGTGATATAATAGCCGAACTTCGTGCTATGCCGCTTTCTTACTTAGAAACAGAACTGATAGCGAATTACGAAGTTCTCATCCACAGAACAAAAGAAAAAGGTCGTCGATGGGGCCTTGATATCTGGCGATTCGGATAATGACAGTAGAAGAACTATTAAGCTCTAAGCAACTTCCTTACATGATAAAAGGAAATGATTATGTAGTACACTGTCTTAACCCTGAGCACCCTGATCGAAACCCTAGCATGAGAATTGACCGTATTGACGGTAGGTTCAATTGCTTCTCGTGTGAGTTCAGAGGTAATATCTTTACTCACTTTGGCGAAGTCGCAACGGGGTTGCAGGTCCAAAGAAACGCTCTTATAGAAAAAATTCGACAAAAGCGAGCGGAGTCTATCGGTTTGGAAATGCCTGTAAACTACCTACCCTATGTAGGAAACTGGAGAGATATTTCTCCAAAAACATATGCAAAGTTTGACGCATTCCAACATAACGACTCAGACTTTACGAATAGAATTAATTTTCCTATTCGAGACCTGTCAGGAAAGATTGTAGGGTTTCAAGGTAGACACACAGGGGACGGTGTTCCTAAGTATAGGTTCAGCCCTCCTGGTGTAAAAATTCCATTGTTTCCAAGAGTTATCCCTCGACACGGAGAAGTAGTTCTTGTAGAAGGTTTGTTTGACATGCTCAACCTTCATGACAAAGGTATTGATAATGCTATTTGTTGCTTTGGCACAAATAACATTAACGAAGATAAGCTAAATATTCTTCGTATGCAGAATGTCCATCAGATAGCTGTATTCTTTGACGGGGATGACCCCGGACAAAAAGCAGCAGAAAACGTAAAGAGTATGTGCGAGAAACTTGATCTCACCTGCCGGAATATTCATATCTCTGATTTGGATCCCGGCGCACTTACTCGATCCCAAGTAGAAAAATTGGAGAAGAGATTATATGCCTAAAGTTGCATTAGTAGAAACAAAAAGCTCACGTACAGACTTCCTTCAAGAGTTTGACAACGCATTTGAATTCGATCAATACCAGTTGTGCTCTGATACTTCTATCAAGAAGCCTCTCAAGCGTGACTGCGACATTGACATTGACACCAGTCTATATGACTGGATTGTTCTCGTGGGCGCAGATGCCCTCAAATACTTCACAAAAATTAGCTCAGTTACAGAATTCTCAGGACGGAAAGTAGAGAGCAAGTTCCTTCCTGTAATCAATCCTGCCATGCTTTCTTTCAAGCCAGAGGCTCGTAGAACATGGGAAGATTCCAAGAAAAGAATTATTCAGTACATCAACGGCGAGATCGAAGATGTAGTGATTAATGACAGTATTGCTCGCGGTATTCAAGATACTGAAGAAGCAAAAGAGTGGGTTCTTCAAGCTCAAGCACACCCCGGCGAGTATATGGCTCTTGACTCAGAGACAAACGGTCTCTATCCTCGTAACGGCCACATGTTAGGTCTTTCCATGTCTTACAACGGTGAGCATGGCGTCTATATAGACGTAGAGTGCCTAGATGATGAGCTAGAGGATATGCTAGCAAAACTGTTTAGAGAAAAGATAATAATCTTTCATAACGCAAAGTTTGACTTGGCTTACTTCAAGTATCATTTCAACTTTGAGTTTCCTAGATATGAAGATACAATGCTTCTTCACTATCTCATAGACGAAAATCCCGGCCATCACGGTCTCAAAGAGCTGGCTCTTAAGTTCACTCCCTATGGGGACTACGAAAAACCTATGTACGATTGGATGGCTAAGTTCAAGCGTGCAAATGGGTACAACAACGCGAGCTTCGAGTGGAATATGATTCCTTTTAGTGAGATGTATACGTATGCAGCTATGGATGCTGTATGTACTTATCTTCTCTTTGAGAAATTCGTAAAAATCAAGCAAAACCCAAAACTCAAGTCAGTATATGACAATATCCTTATTCCTGGGTGTAGCTTTCTTATTGATGCCCAAGATAACGGTGTTCCTTTTGACAAAACTCGACTATATGCTGCACAGAACCTTATGCAGCAACAGATTGACGAAGCTGTGGCGGGGTTGTCTAAATTCCCAGAGATAGCAAAGTTCGAGGAGTATCAAGGCAAAGACTTTAACCCGAATAGCACAGTTCAACTTCGAGCTTTGCTGTTTGACTTCGTAGGTCTTAAACCCACTGGAAAAAAGACCGGTACAGGTGCACATTCTACGGACGCAGAAGTCCTTCAACAATTGGCAGAACAACATGAAATTCCTAGATATATTCTCAACATACGTCAAAAATCTAAAATTAAAAACACTTACCTTGATAAGATTCTACCAGAACTGGATATGGATGGGCGACTTCGTACCAATTTTAATCTTCATGGCACTACTTCTGGTCGTCTCAGTAGCAGTGGCAAGCTAAACATGCAACAGCTTCCTCGTGACAATCCAATTGTCAAGGGATGCATTAAAGCCACAGAAGGCCATAAGATTGTTGCAATGGACTTGACCACTGCAGAAGTTTATGTTGCTGCAAAGCTCGCTGGAGATAAAGCACTCCAAGAAGTGTTCCAGAGCGGTGGTAACTTTCATAGTACAATCTCGAAGAGAGTGTTCGCGCTTCCTTGTGCAGTAGAAGACGTTGCTGAGTACTACCCTACTCAAAGACAGGCTGCAAAAGCAGTAACGTTTGGTATTATGTATGGAGCAGGGCCAAAGAAAATTAGTGAGCAAGTCACCAAAGACTCAGGTAAGTTCTTTAGTATATCAGAAGCAAAGGAAGTCATTGACGAGTACTTTTCTGCATTCCACCAGCTCAAAAGGTGGATTGATAGTAACGAAAGACTTATCAAGAAAAATGGCTTCGTATACAGCTTCTTCGGAAGAAAGAGGAGACTTCCTAATATCACTTCTGAGGATTCTGGGATACGTAGTCATACTATACGGTCTGGATTGAACTTTCTTGTTCAGTCTCCTGCATCCGATATTAATCTTCTTGGTGCAATCGATACTCATCGCTATGTAGTAGAGAATGAGATGAAAGCTAGGATCTTTGCACTTGTGCATGACTCTATCCTTGCAGAGGTTCCAGAAGAAGAGGTCGAAGAATATAGCGCACAGCTAGAAAAGTTTGTGCAACTAGACAGAGGAATTAGTATTCCCGGTGCCCCAGTTGGATGTGACTTCGAGGTTGGAGAAGACTATTCAATGGGCAAATTTGAGAAGCAATATGGCCTACTCGCATAAAGTCCTAGAACACTACAACAACCCTAGAAACGTAGGAAAGTTCGATCCAACTAAAGAAGGTGTTGGCACAGGAATGGTCGGAGCACCTGCCTGTGGCGACGTCATGAGACTTCAAATAGAAGTACGGGATGGAATTATCCAAGACGCTAGGTTTAAAACCTATGGATGTGGTAGTGCTATTGCCTCTTCCTCTCTTTTAACAGAGTGGGTAAAGGGTAAGAACCTAGAAGAAGCCGGAGAAATTAAAAATACACAAATTGTAGAAGAGCTGGGTCTTCCTCCTGTAAAAATTCATTGTAGTGTACTAGCGGAAGACGCTATAAAAGCCGCAATAAAGGACTACAAAGAACGACATGGCGATAACGTATAAGCAGTTTGATAGGGTATCTTTTCCTATTTTCAAACTTCCTTCAGATAACTGGTCCGAACAAGACGGCTTAGTTTACTTGGATGGGCTTTTGTTGGATGATAGAAACATGAGAGGGAAGACCCTAGGAATAAGAAGGTTGCAGACTCCTTTCAAGGATTTACTAGTATTAAAGAAGTCTTTACTAGATGTAATTGGACTCATAAAGCAAACCCCTTCTGCTTATATAGATAATGTAGGTTCTTTATTTACCTATGAAAAAACTATGATGGCATCTTTAAAATATCACAAAATAAAAAAGATAGAGAGAAAAGATGTTGCTAGTATACTTTGGTTAAAAGGTATAAACTTTCCTTTTAGACAAAGACGACCCCCTCTGCCCGAAAACACTTGGGCAGGGGTTTTATATGTTCAAGGAATGCCTTGGCTCATTTACGAGTTTTCAGAAACCAAAAAAACCAATACTCGAAGAAAAATTTAATCTTATGAGAAAAAAACAAAAAACTTTAGTCGGGTCTGGCTTAAGCCTCTGGGAAACAGAGCCCCTGACCCAAAATCAAATTCGTGCATTTGAAAGTGATAAGCATCTTGTACTTCATGGAGTAGCTGGAACGGGAAAAACCTTTATATCTTGTTATCTTGCATTTGATGATATGATAAAAGGCCTATACGATAGGCTAATTATTATTAGAAGTGCGGTACCTACTAGAGACATGGGATTTCTACCCGGCAGTGAAAAAGAGAAAAGTGCCGTATATGAAGAGCCTTATAAGAATATAGCTATAGAGCTTTTTGATAGGGGAGATGCTTACGATATTCTCAAAACAAAAGGATTAGTGCATTTTATGACTACTTCCTTTATACGAGGAATAACTCTAAAGGACTCCGTTATTTTAATAGATGAATGTCAGAACATGACCTTTCATGAGCTGGATTCAATTATTACTAGAGTAGGTAGAGGCTGTAGAATTATTTTTTCTGGAGACTTCAAACAGACTGATATAAAAAATAATGGAATACGACCCTTTCTAAGCATTCTTAAAACTATGGGATCTTTTGCTATAATAAACTTTGAGGTAAAGGACATTGTTCGAAGCGACTTCGTAAAAGAGTATATCATAGCTCGCGAAAAAGCAGGGTTGGATGAGTAACGCTAAGATAATTTCTCTAGCTCAGGCAAGAGAAAAAGAGGCAGAGTTGGGAATGTATAAAGCGAAGCTAGATACTTTATACGCTCGACAGTCCTTTATCGAAGCCGAAATAACCCTGACCAATAAGATAATTGAACTAATAGAACAAGAAAAACTAATAGAGATTGTTACGAATGAAAGCAGTACTTAGTAATAGAATTTATATGGAAGTAACTAGAGAGTTAAAGGAAGCAATCAACTCAGAGCTTACATATACTATTCCTTCGTACAGCCCTATTGACCCGCCGCTGGTAATAAAAAACATGCAAAGGATAAATACGAATCTCATTAGTATTCCTATTGGAAGAACGGATCTTATACCAGATGAATATGAAATAGTAGATAAGCGGACTAAGATTCCGGTAGACCTTCCTGAGTTTAAGTTCGACTTACGTCAAAGTCAAAAAGACGTATTCAATGCAATCGAAGATAATGGTATTATCAACGCTTGGGTAAGCTGGGGAAAGACTTTTACAGGATTAGCTATTGCAGGTAAACTAGGACAGAAAACTCTGGTTGTAACTCATACAGTACCTCTGCGTACTCAGTGGGCAAAAGAAGTAGAGAAAGTTTTTGGTATTACACCTGGAATTATAGGTAGCGGAAAGTTTGAAATTGATGCTCCTATAGTTATTGGTAATACTCAAACTTTATACCGTAACTTACCCGCTATAAGAAAGGCTTTCGGCACAGTTATTTTGGATGAGATGCACCACGTATCCTCTCCGACTTTTTCTAGGATTATCGACTCTAATTATTGCAGATATAAGTTAGGGCTATCAGGAACCATAGAAAGAAAAGACGGGAAACATGTAGTCTTTCGAGATTACTTTGGACAAGATGTCTATAAACCCCCGAAGGAGAACTTTATGCCTCCGAGTATACACATTCTAAAGTCCGAGGTACGGTTTATGGATGGAAACAGAACTCCGTGGGCAAATCGAGTAACTGCACTAGCAAGCAATGAAGAATACTTACACACTGTCTCAATGCTGGCCGCGGCCTACGCCGCAAGAGGGCATAAAGTGTTGGTGGTCAGTGATCGAGTCTTCTTTTTGAAAGCATGCGCTGAATTGACAGGTGAGAGCGCAATATGTATTACGGGTGAGGTCGCACATGAGGATAGAGAAGAGTACATGTCTGAAATTCGGAGCGGTAAGAAGGACATTCTCTTTGGTACACAGGCTATTTTCTCGGAAGGAATATCGCTAAATAACCTTAGTTGCCTTATTTTGGGCACACCCATCAATAACGAACCCCTGCTCACTCAGCTAATTGGAAGAGTAATAAGAAAAGAGGAAGGAAAGATAGACCCAGTGATTATAGACATACATCTGAAAGGAAATACTGCAAGAAAGCAGGCGTCGAATCGTATGGGGCACTACATAAAACAAGGTTATAATATAAAGCAGTTATGAAAAATAGTTCTTGACAAGGATCTTCGATCCGTGTATAATATACTCTCAAATTCACAATAATAGAGGAACATAATAATGATCTCGCAAGGTAAAAAAGCAGTAAAATCAGGACAAAAACTAGAAAACACTCTCGAAGAAATACTTATTAACAGGGGTATTCAATATTCGGCACAAGTCGTATTTACAGACTGTTATAATAATCCAAGATCAAAAATGGACTTTTACATTCCTGAATTGGATCTTGCTATTGAGTGCAAAAGACAAA
>Ga0209403_10002396_pt1 | contig 22448 bp, 14 predicted proteins | sample ArcticOcean_MG_C_8_FD_187440 | JGI IMG/M metagenome (GOLD analysis project Ga0209403, IMG submission 187440) | Marine microbial communities from western Arctic Ocean - ArcticOcean_MG_CB11_86 (SPAdes) (version 2) | ecosystem: Environmental > Aquatic > Marine > Oceanic | place: Arctic Ocean... | reverse complement strand
CGCCCAGGGCCAAGCGGATCATCTTCCTGTTCATGAACGGCGGCCCCTCGCACGTCGACACCTTCGACCCCAAACCCGAACTCGCCCGACAAGCTGGGAAAAAGGGACCCGGTGGCAAGTGGATGCCGTCGCCGTTTAGCTTCGCCAACCAAGGCCAATCGGGCACTCCCGTCAGCGATCTCTTTCCCCATGTCTCAAACTGCATCGACGACATCTGCGTCATCCGCTCGATGTACACCTCGACACCCAACCACGAACCCGGCCTGTTCATGATGAACTGCGGAATCCAACAGCCGCTGCGGCCGGCGATGGGATCGTGGCTCAATTATGGACTCGGCACCGAAAACCAGAATCTGCCAGGCTTCGTTGTGCTCTGCCCCGGCAAACCGGTCGTCGGCCCCGCCCTGTGGTCCAACAGCTTTCTGCCCGGTATCTACCAGGGCACTCACATCAACAACTCGAAACTCGACCCCAGAAACGTCATCGGGAACCTCAACAACCAGGACCTCGGGCGAAACTCGCAACGCCGACTGCTCGACCTGATGCAGAAACTCAACCGCGAACATCTCAAACAACGCGATCAGGACAACCAACTGAACGCTCGCATCGAATCACTCGAAATGGCCTACCGCATGCAATTCGAGGCTCAGGAAGCCTTCGACATCAGCCGCGAGACCAAGTCCACCCGCACCACCTACGGCTCGGGCCAGTTCGCCGATGGCTGCCTGATCGCCCGCCGGTTGGTTGAACGTGGAGTCCGCATGGTGCAACTGTTTTACGGCAGCGGACAACCCTGGGACGCTCACGGTAACATCATGGACCACAAACGCGATGCTGGCAAAAGCGACCAACCCATCGCCGCGCTGCTGAAGGATCTCAAGGCTCGAGGCATGCTCGACGAAACACTGATCATCTGGGGCGGCGAGTTCGGTCGCACACCGACGGCTCAGGGGGCTCGAGGACGCAATCATCATGCGACGGGGTTCTCGATGTGGTTGGCCGGTGGAGGTATCAAGGGAGGCATGATTCACGGGCAGACCGACGAAATGGGCATGCATGCGGTCGAAGACCGAATGAGCGTCCACGACCTGCACGCCACCATCCTGCACCTGGCCGGTATCGATCACGAGCGGCTGACCTACCGCTATTCGGGTCGCGACTTCCGCCTGACCGACGTCCACGGCGAGATCGCTCACAAGATCATCGCCTAGGACCCCGGGCCCTTCCTTGATGACCGATACCACCGTCCCCTGCCAGACGCTGGGCACCCACCCCAATTTCGGCGGACCGCATCGGCTTGGCCACCGCCGGGCCCGGGTACACCGTCTTCAGCATCGACCCGGGCTCCACGACCTGCTCGAGCCCCACCATCAAACATGTACTGAAGTACTGGCCGATCACTTCCAGCGGTACCTCAATACCCTGCAATCAGGACTCGTAACTACCGACTGACCAGTGCATGCAGCGGACCTGCCCACAATGAATATCATGTCGTATCCCAGACCACTCGGCGTTCGTCTCGGACTTCTGGCCATCACGCTCTTGGCCTTTATCTCGCACGAAGCTCAAGCCCAGGACGCGGGCATTCCCGCGACCGGCAAGCCCTACATCGACATGGACTACGGGGCGTTCCTGGGCGCCACGATCGAAGTCGCCCCGGGCAACATCGCTCAAAAGGGCATCGCCATACGGCTCGACCACGGCCCCGGTGGAGCGACACAAGGCAATGCCTTTGCGTTGTTCGAAACCGACACCCTGAGGTACGCCGGGTTCTGGACCGGTCGAGGGCTGATCGACTGGCACGGTATTGCCCTGGATGGCCGACACGGCGCACATCCCCGGATCGTCGGCGACCTGCAACTGGGCAATCCCAACGCACCCGGCTGGGGCGATCCCGACAAAAGTGGCTTCATCGATCCGCGGCTGCGAGGTGTCGACCGGATCGCCTACGGCCCCCTGCCCCGCCACTGGGCACACTGGAAAGGTCTCCATCGCCAGGGCCACCGTGTGGTACTGGAATACACGGTCGGAGGCACCCGAATCCGCGAGCAGCCTCGACTGATCACCGTCGGCAAGCAGAATGTGCTCGAACGAGTGATCGAGGTCGGCCCCTCGACGCGGCCGCTGGTGCTCCAAGTTGCCGGCGACGCTACAAGTGTGGTCCAGGTGGTCGATGGCAAGACCGGCAAGCCGGCCGACGCGGCCAGCTCTCCGACGATCGCAGTCCTGGCCCCTTCGGGTGCCCCGACACAGGGGCAACTTCAGTTGTCACGCGACTTCACGATCTCAGCCTGGATCCGCACCCGCTCTCCCCAGGGAACGATCTTCAGCAAGGCGGCACTCAACGGTAACTGGGTCGCCAAGGGCAAGACGTTTTTTGTCAGGGAAGGCCGACTGGGCTTTGATGTCGGTTGGGTCGGTGCGGTCACCGGACAACGGACGGTCAACGACGGCAAGTGGCACCACGTCTCGGTCACCTATCTGCACAAAACCGGCCGCACCCAGCTCTACCTCGACGGCAAACCCGACGGTGCCAAGCCCTTGAAGTCGTCCGACGACAGGAACCACATAATCCGGCTCGGTTACACCGCTACGAACTTCATGACTCCCCTGAAAGGAGCTCTCGACGAGATTCAGTTCTTCCATCGCACGCTCCCGGACGCCGAGATCCTCAAGCTGTCGCGTGATGAAGAGGTCCAGGCCGGTCGAGTTGCACGCTGGAGTTTTGACGAGAAGGACTCGAAGAGCGGACAGGTGCCCGGCCCCTTGGGCAACGTGATCGGCGGCGGGTATGCCGGCACAAACCGCGGTGGCCGGCTCGTCGCCGGGCACAAGGGACTGGCCCTGCAGTTCAACGGAAAGACCCAGGTCCGCATCGGGCCGCGTGGAGCGACCAAGCCACCGACCACCGTCGACTGGAAGTCCCATGCGGTCGTCGCTGCCATAGTCAATGGCCCCGGCAACACAAGCTGGCTGCGCTTCGGCAAGGCCCTGAGACTGCAAATCGCCGCCTCCAGCACTCCCCAGCTGATCTCGGTGCTGGCATGGCGTTCTCCCGGCCAGCACGTCGTCGCCACAGCCGCAACACTCTGGAACACGCCACCAACTCCCGGTTGGGGCGACCTGCGAGCCGGCGGCACCACCCAGTGGAAGCGCCCGGTCACCACGAAGGTGAAGCCGGGTGACCCGAACGGCCACTTGGCCATCGATGAAATCACTCTGCCGACGAGCAACCCGTGGAGGAGTTGGATGAGACTCGGGGGCTTCGACTACTTCAGCGATGCCTCGCGAGCGGCCGTCTGTACCTGGCAGGGAGACGTCTGGGTCGTCTCGGGACTCGGCAAGGCACTCGACTCCGAGAAATCCGACGGCCATTTGACCTGGAAGCGGATCGCCGCCGGGCTGTTTCAGCCGCTGGGTCTGAAGATTGTCGACGACCGGGTCTATGTGCTCGGCCGCGACCAGATCACTCATTTGGTCGACCTGAACGACGACGGTGAGACCGACTTCTACGAGAACTTCAACAACGACGCGCAGGTCACCGAGCACTTCCACGAGTTCGCCATGGACCTGCAGACCGACAAACGGGGCAACTTCTACTACATGAAGGGAGCCCGGCACGCTTTGCCGGCGGTGATACCGCAACACGGTTCGGTCATCCGCGTTTCGGCCGACGGCTCGGCCAGCCAGATCATGGCCAACGGGTTCCGCGCCCCCAATGGCCTGGCGCTCAACGACGACGGCAGCTTCGTATCGACCGACCAGGAAGGTCACTGGACGCCGATGAACCGGATCAACTGGATCCGGCCCGGCGGGTTCTACGGCAACATGATGTCGTACGTGCCGAACAAGAAGGACACCAGCTACGACCCGCCGTTGTGCTGGATCCACAAGCAGACGGACCGCAGCCCAAGTGCCCCGGTCTGGGTCGACAGCGACAACTGGGCGTTGCCCCGCGGCTCACTGCTGAGCCTCTCGTACGGCACCGGCCGCATCTGGCGGGTCGTCCACGAGCAAGTCGGTGAGATTCACCAGGGCGGCATCACCAGGCTGCCGCTGCCCGAGTTGCCCACCGGTATCCACCGCGGCCGTTTTCATCCGGATGATGGCCAGTTGTACATCTGCGGGCTGTTCGGATGGTCGAGCAACAAGACCCGTCCAGGCGGGTTGTACCGAATCCGCGCCACCGGCAAACCGCTGGACCTCGCCGAAGGTCTCTCTGCGGTGCCCACCGGACTCGTGATCCGCTTCCCCAGGCCACTCGACAAGAAACAGGCCACCGACGCCGGCCGATACAGCATCCAGAGATGGAACTACCGCCGGGCCGCCTCGTACGGGTCGCGCGACTACAAGGTCAGTGACGGGACGCAGGGTCGTGACCGGGTCGAAGTCACCGGCGTGCAGCTCTCTCGCGATGGTCGAGCGGTACTCTTGGGCTTTGCCGACATGAAGCCCTGCATGCAGATGCGGGTCGACTACAACATCGCCACCGCCCAGGGTACGCCGGTCAGCGGTCAGATCGAGCACACGATCAACGTCGTCAACGGTCCCACTCACCTCACCTCGCTCGGCTTCGACCCCGCCGGAGCTCCGGTCCCCCGCATGCGGACCGGTCCGCCTCGCAAGGATCTCGAGGCCGGACTGGTCCTGGCCGCGAGTGCAGGCCCGCACCACGACGCCCGTGTCTCGCGGTTGGCCGCACTGGCCGTCGAGCCCGGCGACAGTGTCTCGCCCCGGCTCACTCCCGGCGCGTTCACCGCCTCGCTCGACGGACTGCTCGATATCGAGCTGACCGACACCTACACCTTCTCGGCCGAAGGCTCCGGCGACGTCACGCTTTCCATCAATGGCGATGTCGTCCTCGGGCAACGCACGGGCACCCGCGGCCGATCAGTCGCCGTCGCACTCAACGCGGGGCTCAACCAGCTGCATCTCGAGTACCGATCACCCAGCCGTGGATTGGCACAATTGAGGCTGCATTGGCAGAGTCCTCGATTTGCTCGCGAGTTGGTCCCGTCGCGTGTGCTGTGGCACAGCGTCCGGCATCCCGAGTTGGCTCCGTGGTCCGCCGTTCGCCGAGGCCGCTCGCTGTTCGAAGCTCATCGCTGTGCCCATTGCCACTCAGCACAAGGCAGCACTCTTCCAACCCTGCCGGCCATCTCGCTCGACACCGCCACCACGCGATTCAATCACAACTGGATGGCTCACTGGATGGCCAAACCCAGGGCCATGCGAAATCACACCCGCATGCCCGCAATGTTCGGCACGTCGGCAACCGAGATCCAGACGCTGCGGGACGTGCTGGCCTACCTGACGCAACTGGAGATCCCAGCGGCGGTAGCGCCGACGGGTGATGTCGCTGCTGGCGAACGGCATTGGGAACAGTTGGGGTGCATCGCGTGCCACACCTTCGGCCCGGCTTCCCAGGCCGACGAATGGAACCGCACGTCGCTGCACCTGGCCGCCACGAAGTACTCTCCTGCTGCGCTGGGGCGATTCCTGGCCAAACCGCACCAGTTCCACCCAGAATCACGGATGCCCGACTTCAAGCTGACTGAGATCGAGGCAAGAGACCTCGTCGCGTTGATCCACGCACGCTCAAAGGGACGACTGAAACAACGCCTACTGCCCCGGGGCAACGCCGGGCTGGGTAAGCAACAGTTCGTCTCACGTGGCTGCCTCTCGTGCCACGGGTCACAGTTGGCCGGATCCGACAAACTGAAGCCTCTCGACTCCGTCCGGCTCACCTTCGGCAAACAGACATCCGCAGGCTGCCTGGCCGAGATTCCGCCCCAGGCCGCAGGCAAGCGACGGGTTCCCGTCTATGGGTTCTCCAGGCAACAACGAGCCGACCTGTCGGCCTTCCTGGCCTCGGGCCCCGACCGTTCGCCGGGCCGCTCGCCCCTGGAATTCGTCGCCGGCGCCATGCAGACGTTACGGTGCACGGCCTGTCACGACCGCGACACGGCGATCAGCCCGCGTCGCGAAATCATTGCCGAGGAGAGTGAGTTGGGGATGCTGCCCGGCGTGTTGCCCAACCTGACCTGGGCGGGCGAGAAGTTGCAGACCCGCTGGACGGCACGGTTGCTCGGTGGTCGACTGGAACACCGGTCACGACCCTGGCTGAAGGCCCGCATGCCGGGCTTCGGCGAGTGGGGAGATCGACTGGCACGCGGCCTGGCCGCCGAACACGGGGTCTCGACCTCCAGCGAACCCGGTCCCATGCCCGAGCTGGCGCTGGCCGAGATCGGAGCCAAGCTCACGCTCAAGCAGGGAGGATTCAACTGCCTGCAGTGCCACGGTGTCGGCAGCAAACCGGCGATGGCCCCCTTCGACAACAGGGGAGTCAACTTCTCCCGGGTCCGTGATCGCCTGCGTTACGGCTTCTATCTCGACTGGATGTTTGATCCCCTGCGGCTCGACCCGCACTCGAAGATGCCCCGCTTCTCACCCGATCGCAAGACAACCTCCGTCGGCAACGTGCTTGACGGCAACGCCAGAAAACAGTTCGACGCACTGTGGCACTTCCTGCAGGCCGTCAAGGACAATTAGCCGGAGTACCACTGCAATGATGCGATCCTGCACGCTAGCCATCTTGTTGTGTTCGGCCCTGGTGGCCTTCGACCCGGTGTCGACGTCCGCCGCCGGGACTCGCCCCAACATCGTGCTGATCATGGCTGATGATGTGGGGTGCGAGACCCTGGGGTGTTATCACGGACAGAGCTACAAGACACCGCACATCGATCGACTGGCAGCCACGGGCCTGAAGTTCACTCACTGCTACGCGATGCCCGTCTGCCACCCCACTCGGACCTGCCTGCTCAGCGGCCGCTACCCCCGGCATCAAGGCAACCCGAAATGGGGCAGCTATCCGAAGATCGACGAATCCTTCACTCTCGCCCACGCACTCCGCTCGGCCGGCTACCGGACCGCCATCGCCGGCAAGTGGCAATTGGCCCTGCTGAGCAAAGACCTGCACCAGCCACACCGGATGGGGTTCGACGAATACTGCGTCTTCGGCTGGCACGAGGGGCCACGCTATCATCAGCCCCTGGTCTTCCAGAACACCAGGGTCCGCACCGACGCAGTCAAGCAATACGGCCCCACCGTCTACACCCGCTTCCTGGCCGATTTCATGGCGGCGAACACCGACAAACCCTTCTTTGCCTTCTTCTCGATGGCTCTCTGCCACGACGTCACCGACGACCTCGAATCACCCGTACCCTACGCCACCGGCAAGGACCACTACGACACCTACGCCGAGATGATGGCTCAGATGGACGTCCACGTCGGACACATCACCACGGCAATCCGCAGGCTGGGTCTCGAGAAGAACACGCTAGTGCTGTTCACGACCGACAACGGCACGCCCATGAGGTCCCTACACCAGGCCCGCGACGGCCGGTTCCTCCGCCGTCCGGTCTCGAGCCGCTTCGGAGGCAAGCTGGTCCCCGGCGGCAAGGGTAACCTCAGCGACGACGGCACCCACGTCCCCCTGCTGGCCAGCTGGCCCGGTCGGATCAAGCCCGGCACCACGACCGATCAGCTGGTCGACATGAGCGACTTTCTGCCGACGCTGAGGGAGATAGCCGGTGGACATCAACCTGCTCCAGAGAAGACCCGGATCGACGGCCACAGCTTCGCCGGGTTGCTGGATGGCAGCGGATTGCTGAAGGAGCCGCGTCGATGGGCGTATGCCGAACGAGGCGCCAAGCGGTTCTTTGTCCGCACGCAGAACTGGAAGCTCTACAACAACGGTCGGCTGTTCCACGTCGCCGTTGACGTGAACGAAAAGACTCCGGTCACCCGTGCCCCCGCCTCGGCCGCCAGCGACATCCGGCTGCTCAAGCAGGCACTCGCCACAATCGATACCGGCCACGCCTTCCCCAAGTAGGCCCCAGCCAGACGCCCGCCGTCATACCAATACGGCCCAACGGCTGGCATGCGAACTGTAGTCAGGCTGTCTGCCTGACCCACCAACCCGGTCTTCCAACCGGCCGGCTACCGCCCCAGGTGCTTGGTCGCAAAAGCGATGTACTGCCGCCAGTCGTAATCGGTTACGTCGTGCTTGCCCGTTCGCAAGTGGTATCCGATTTGCCCATGAATCGGCGAGTCAGCCTTGGGCATCTGCCGAGTCCCCAAACCCTCGGTCCTCAGTAAACGGTAAACCGGGTCGGCATGCACCGCCGACAGGAACTCGCCTCGCGGATCCGCCCAACGGTCGCCCGTGGCACTGGCAATGTAGACCGGTCGCGGAGCAATCAACGCCACCAACATGTGCTGGTCGACCGGCAACCGGTTCTCCCGGTTGTCGTATTTCTTGAAGTTGCCACAAAACCAATGGGGAAACGAGTTGTTGATCCTCCAGACCGTTTCGCCAATCCCCCGTCGCGACAACGCCGCTCCGCCGCAGCCCGAGTTGTTCGAGATCACAATCGCAAACCTCTGATCCCGTGCCCCGGCCCACAACGACGTCTTGCCCAATCGGCTGTGACCCAACAGCACAACCCGCTTGTGGTCCACCTGCGAGTCCGTTTCGAAATAGTCCGCCGCCCGACTCAGACCCCACGCCCACGCAGCGATCGTACCCCATTGATCGGCCCTCGGAGCCGTCTGTCCCTTCTTGTAAGACAGCGGATGCACTCCGTTCTGGAACTCGTCGTGGTAGTCCGGATCAATGTCCCCGCAATAGATCGTTGCCACGCCGAACCCGCTCTCCAAGCACCGATCGACCGCCCAGCGACTGGCCGAAAGGCCTCGCGACTTCTCCGTCGCCCGGTTGTTCACGTACCCGTCGCGAGGATTGTCGCGGTGCCACGACCGAGCCAGCACGATCGACTTGTCCGCATGGATCGAATGGTTGCCATTGAAGTTCAGACCCAGGAACACCGGCACGGCCGACGTCGCCTGCGAAGGCAGATAAACCAGCAGATCCATCCCCGGCCCCGACTCGGTGCCGTCAAAAAGAACTCGAACCTGCTTGCGAATCGCCTTGCCACCCAGGGCGTCTCGAGATGTTTCGATCGTGCGAAACACCATCGACTTCGGACGACCCGGCGACTTGCCGTAAACCTGTTCCCTGAACAGTTTCAAAATCTCCGGACGTCGAGACTTCGTCCACTTGCGGGCCGACACGACCGCCTTGCCCGAACGCATCGTCAAGGGATCGGGCAGGTCGTATCGAGGGATCTTGGATTCGTCGTAATTGGGGACGAATTTCTGAGCGACGGCCGGGCCCGATAGCCACAACATCGCACCGGTCACCAGCAGCATCGAAACAACCCAACCACGAAACCGAAACCCGTGCATCTTGAGATCCTCGTGTTGCCTTGTGCTTGTGCTAGCTTGTCAACAAGCCGCAATCCCACCCCGACTATGCCGTCTCGATCGTCGTGTTGCAAATCCGCGGGCGGCCGCCTTCACGGTACGTCTTGCAGCCGCTAGGCTGTCGCATTCTTAACTCGCCACGGACCCGGCATGGCTCACGGACTGAACGCTTCGCAAATCCAGGCGGTACACGCCACCCGCGGCCCGGTGCTGGTCCTGGCCGGTGCCGGTAGCGGCAAGACGCGAGTCATCACCTTCCGAATCACTCACCTGATCCGCAACGGCGTTCGCCCCGACAAGATTCTTGCCGTCACCTTCACCAACAAGGCGGCTCGCGAGATGAAACAACGGACCGAGGAACTGCTCGGCCGAGTCCTCAACACTCCACCTCCCAAGGGACCCGACAACAAGCCCCTGCAACCGTTTATCTCCACATTCCACTCGCTCTGCGTCCGCATTCTCAGACAGGACATAGAAACGCTCGGGTACCGAAAACGATTCACGATCTACGACCGGTCCGACCAGGAAGGCGCCGCCCGCAAGGCACTCCGCGACATCCACTGCGCCACCACGACACTCCGACCCGGCGACTTGCTGTGGCGAATCAGTGATTGGAAGCGAGACGGACTGCGGGCCGAGGCAGCCGGAGACACAGTCTTTGACGAAAAAGACACCCTCGCCGCACTCGCCTACAAGAGATACGAACTCGCACTCAAGGCCGCCAACGCCGTCGACTTCGATGACCTGCTGCTGTGCACCGAAGAACTGTTCCGCGATCACCCCGATGTGCTCGCACGGCACCAGCAACGGTTCGATTACGTGATGGTCGACGAGTACCAGGATACCAACGCCACTCAGTACAAGATCATCTCGGCACTGGTCGCCAAACACCACAACCTCTGCGTCGTCGGGGACGACGACCAGTCGATCTACGGCTGGCGAGGGGCACGGATGGAAAACATTCTCGAGTTCGACCGAGAGTTCCCCGATGCGACCGTCGTGCTGTTGGAAGAGAACTACCGCTGCCGACCAGAAATCCTCGAACTGGCCAACCGCCTGATTGTTCACAACACACAGCGACGCGAAAAAACGCTCAAACCGGCCCGAGCACCCGGCAAGCCGCCGCGGTTTCTCGAGATCGACGACGAGGTCGACGAGGCGACCTACATCGCTCGTGAAATCCGTGCGGCCGCCGACAGCAATCGGTTCCGCTACAAGGATGTCGCCATCCTGTTCCGAACCAACGAACAGCCCCGGCTCTTTGAGCAGGAACTCCGAGCCAACAAGGTGCCGTATGTGCTGATCGGCGGACAGTCGTTCTTTGATCGTCGAGAAGTCCGAGACCTGATCAGCTATCTCAAGATCATCGCCAACCCGGATGACGAGTTGTCGTTGTTGAGAATCATCAACCGCCCGGCTCGAGGCATCGGCGACAGCACGGTGTCGAAACTGCTCAAACGGGCCGTCGAAAAAGGCCAGAGCCTGTGGCATGTTCTGCCCGAGGCCACAGTAGATGGAGATGTCCCACAACGTGGTGCCGAGAACATTGAGCGGTTCCGGAAGATGATCGACGGCTACCAAGAACCGATGAACCACGGACGGCTCAGCGAACAACTCGAACGACTGATCGCCGATATCAACTACAAGGGCGAAATCGAACGGCAGTACAAGACGCCGCTCGAACGAATCTCTCGGTGGAGTTCGGTCGAAGAACTCGTTAATGCCACCGCACAGTACGAACGAGGCAACGACGAACCCACGCTCGACGGATTCCTCGAAGAGATCGCATTGACCAACAACGAGGATGAACAGGACAAGGACGAACAGCTCAAGAAAAACGCCGTCGCACTGATCACCCTCCACAGCGCCAAGGGACTCGAGTTCCCCGTCGTCTTCCTGGTCGGCATGGAAGAAGGACTGCTGCCACACGAACGCTCGATCCAGGACGGAGACAAGTCGATCTGCGAAGAACGACGGCTGGCCTACGTCGGAGTGACCCGGGCCATGGACTTCCTCACGCTCTCATGGGCCAAGCATCGCACCAAGTGGGGCAAGCGACGAAAGAGCAAGCTGTCGAGGTTCCTCGCCGAAATGAACGGCGGGCCGGTCGGGTTCGACGAAGAAGAAGACGAACCCAAGTCCAAGGGCAAATCACGACGTCGCCGAACCCGGTCCAGGTAGCTCAGGCGATCGCCTGACTCGAATACCAAGCAACCTCGATCGCCGACCAAAGCGTCAGGTCCTGACGCGATGCAGGCTCCGAATTCTCAGCCAGCTAAAATCAACTGCTCGCAAATGTGGAATTTCGAGTCGACTTGTAGTGGACGTCCAGGTGAGGTGTCTCGAGCATCTTCTGCTTGACCATCGACTCGATCGATGCCGCCAGCACACCTGACACCAGCAGAGTTCGCTCGACCGGGTACCCCGCCTTGCCGCTCACAAACATGTCCTCGGCACGACCCATCAACTCGGCCGAATACTGCACGTTGGGACCCGGAGGCAGATGAAACAGTGTCGAGAGTAGTTTCTTCTTCCCCCTGAGATCGGCGGCAAAAGTGAAATCGGACACCAGCCCATTGAGCAACAACATCGTGGCACGCGTGCCGTCACGATACTCGTAACGGTAGGCCACCGGCTCCTTGATCATCTTGCGGATCTCAGCCGGCGTCGGGTGCCAGTGAGTGAACGTGGGACGCGGTTGTGCAAGAGTCTGACTTCGCGTCAGGCAGGCTTCGAACAACTCGGGACTCCATCCTCCCGCTTCAAACGATCCCCGGTCCATCGCCTTCCAGAACGCATCACCACGTAGCCCCTCGACCCATGCCACGCCCGTCTCGCCGCCATCACGACGCTCGGCCATGCACTGCATCGTCTCCAACGCATGGAAGTCGTAACTGTCGACTCCTCCGAAGGCCACCCCCATCAACTCGTTGATCCGCTCACCCCGCGGCATCTCCACCGACGGCATCCGCCAGGTCACCGGCAAACTCGAACCGGCCATAAACGGAAAATCGAGTTCACGCGAAATGTCGACCATCTCCTTGGCCCATTCCCACTTCCACGACAGGTGCTTGTCGTTGAACACCGGCACACTGCGACCGTCCTCGCGAAACACGTCGGTGATCTTCTTGAACAGCTCGTAGCGTGGATACTTCTTCTGGCCGTACTCGTTTCTCGGATAGTCGCCGTGTTCTCCGATCAACAACACCGCATCAACAGCCAGACTCTTCCCACCACGACGCAACGTCTCGGCAACGCTCGGAAAGATCTTGAAACCGAACTCCTTTTCGCGTGGCCGACTGAGATCATTCTTGGGCACCTGGTCGGCATACAACGACACGACATCCAGCCGAGGCTGATTCCAGACCCCATCGGTCGGATATCCATGCAAGAATCGGTCACCCATGTGCTGCGAGTGCGAATGAAACCGCCATTCGGTCGAAACGACCGCCATCGTCTTGCGAACCGGCTTCGCGGCCGCCCGAGCCTCTCTGGCATCAAGCGACACCGCAGCAGCAGCAGCAGTTGCAACAGAACCCTGCACAAAGTCACGCCGAGTCAGCATCAGTCATCTCCGTAATAGAACAGGGGCGAGGATTCTGGACGAATGGTAGGCATTGTGGTGAATCGTGTTGATCGCCTTGCGGACCTCCGACGGGGACTCGATCGTTGACGGTTTTCCCGTCTGAGGATTCGGTTCATAGAACGGCGACCCCGTGCTGGCGATCGTGACCCGAATGCGATGCCCCCTGTTGAACACCTGGCTCAGCCAACCGACTCGTAACCGAACCGGGTAGATCTCATCGGGTTTCATTAGCACCTGCTTGCGGAATCCCTCTCGGTAGCGCAACCGCAATGGGTAACCGATCAGCAGAATCGACCGGCCGTCAGGATACACGTCGCTGATGCGAACTATTACGTCGGTGTCGGGTGCAGTGGATGAGACCTGCAGTTCGGCAATGACCGGGCCGGTCCATTCGACCGGTTGCTCGAGTTTGCTCGAGGTGAACTCGAGCACGTTGTCTTGTTTCTCGAAGCTCCTGCCATCCCGGGCTCCGGGGAATCCTCCGCGGGGAATCGACGCAGGCTGCCGGGGATCACTGGTGTAGCTGGTCTCAATGCCCATCCCATCCGTAACTTGAGGCTCTTCAAGATCCAGACCTCCATCATGCTGCAGGTAATACGACGTCGTCTTGACCGCCGGCGGAAAGTCCGTGGCATCGCGCCAACGATTGCCCGGAGCACCGGCTTCTCCGACCGCACCCATCACGTAGTACCGCACCGTCGCAGACGCCGACTTCGCCAGCGGCTGACCCTTCAGGTGGTGATCAAACCAGCCGACCATCGACCGATGCACGTCGAACACGGCGTTCTCGGGGTAAACCAGTTCACCAACCCGGTTCCCCTTGTTCCGTCGCCCATGCAACCACGGCCCGATCAGCAATTGCTGACGCCCGACCGAAGCCGATCCGCCCCTGTGCTGCCGTCCAATGAAACTGGCGATCGATCCCTGGTTCATGAAGTCGTACCAACTGCCGATCGTAAAACACGGCACGTTCATCCGATCAAAGTGCCGGCTGCAATCCTCGGCCTCCCAGTACTCGTCGTACTCGGGATGAACGAACCAGTCGGCCAATTGGGCCCGGTTGTGAGCCGGCACTCGACAGTTGGCGTCCATCCCCTTGAACCGCTCAGGACGAGTGGTTCCCCCGATCCGGTACCCCTCCTGGTACAGACTCAAACCCGTGTCGACCATGTACTGGCAAACCAGCTGAGGTGGCCGGGTGACGGCGAGGAAGTTCTGAGCAAACCCGCCCTGGGAACTGCCGAAGGTGCCGATCCTGCCCGTGCACCAGTCGCGGCTGGCCAGCCAACCGCAGGTGTCGTACCCATCCTGCAACTTGCCCCAGGCCAGGGCCCGGTACCCCACCCACGTCCCCTCGGATTCCTGTGCCCCACGGAAATTGACATGCAACACGCCGTAACCTTCAGCGGCCAAACGGGCAGCCATCTGCCGAGTGCCACGCCCCTTCAAACTCGCATATCGCTGCTCGAACACACCCGGCCATGGCCCCTTGCCGGGCGGAAGATAGAGATACCCTGAGAGTCGTTTGCCGTCTCGCATCGGCACCATCACCTGAGTCTCGCTCACGTCGCCGAGATCGAGATCGTCGGCGGCCATGAGGCTCATGGAAGGAAGCATGGCCGCGACCAAGCCCACAAGCAGCAGAACGTTTCTAAACATTGGCATGAATCCGCGTCTCATTTCCACTTGTCGCCGGTCACAGCCGGGTTCACACACCCAGCATTCGTACGGCATTGTTATAAAAAATGTCCTCGACCTGGCTGTCACTGAGTCGTTCGGACCAGCAGGCCCACTTCAGCGAACGGATGTGCTCCAATCCGACAACCACCGGATCAACCTTCATGTGCTTCTCGCCCCACACCGGGGTCTCTTCATAGAGCCAGATGAACGAATCGGCAGCCGAGAGTGATCGGCCTCGGAAATGGCTGACCGGCAAATCGGTGCCGTACATCAACTTGTCGTGGCCGATGATGCGGATGATCGCCTGGTGAGCGATCGGTTCGCAGTTGGCACTGGTGTCAAAGTACAGGTTGTCGAGGCCGGTGAGTTGAGGCAGTCCCTCGAGGTTGTGAGAGGGTTGGAAGCCGCGAGCCGAATGAGCCAGGATCAGCCGCATGTTCGGATACGTCTCACAGTACCTGCGGATGCAGGCGATATTGGCCGCCTCGGCCACCGCTCGCGACTTGACCATGTGCAAGGTGATCACCCAACCCTCCTCGTCCGCCACCGCGACCAGCGGTTCCGGCAGAAACGACTCGATGTCGGCATCCCATGTCGGTTCGACACCCGACATCGTGTGGTAGCACTTCAAACCACTCAGACCCAGACGCCCCACCTCCTGCCGTACCCACTCCGGATCGTCCTCGGGATGAATGAAAAAGATCCCGCGATTCGCCTTGTCAACGGCAACGTGCTCGGCCACCCAAGCATTGGCCGTCTGCCGACTCGCGGGTTCCAACGACGTGGTGAACGGGATGAACATCGCGTTGGTCGGCCGCTGGCCGTGAAGATCCTCCATCAGCCGATTGTATTCGGACAGCCCCACGTCTCGAGCCGCTCCGGGCACCGTCCAATCGACACAGTCGTGGCACCAGAGATGCGTGTGGGCATCGTAAATCCGATCTGGCAAAAACGACTCGATCTCACGACGGTAGAACTCGTGATCCACTTCACCGACGGGTCTGCCTGATGTGCTCATCAATCGGTCTCATGCTCTACCGGGAATCCCGGCTGAATGTGCCGGTTTCGAGCATCCTACGACCGCCCGGCCAGGTTTGCCACTGAAGTGAGCGACCATCCTGCTGGAACTTGGAATCGGATTGCCCGACGCGTAATCTGACATCCATGACACACACACGCATCCCCGGGACCAGTTCACCCTGTTGGGCCGTTCTCGTACTGGCCGTCTCCAGCCTGCCCAACGCAGTGGCTCAGGAAAGGACTCCCCGTCTCGAGTTCCTGGGCCCGGAGAGCCGTCGAGTCTTCGAAGCCAACGATTCGCTGAAACCCGCCACAGAACCCTCGGCCGACGCCCAGGAATGCCTCGATGGGTTGACCTGGAAGCCGAACCCATTCCAGGTCCGCTGCCAGACGGCCGAGACGGGGCGAGGGGATGTGTTGCTGAGATACCAGTCACCGATCGACACGGGCGATGCGGTCAACGACGAGGTGGCGATCGAGTGGTACGTGGCGGGCATGGACAAGGGGAAGCCAAAACGAGCTCGAGCCGTTGTGGTGGTTCACGAATCGGGTCGAGGCATGGTCGTCGGTCGGCTGTTCGCGGCGACTCTTCGCAAGGAAGGCCTGCACGCGTTCCTGGTGCAGTTGCCCGGCTACGGTCATCGCAGCGGTCCCGGCGGTCGACTGCCCGCCGATCGCATCTTCGTCACCATGCGGCAGGCGATCGCCGATGTCCGTCGAGCCCGAGATGCCGTTGTGGCACTCCCGCTGGTCGACCACTCGCACGTCGCACTCCAGGGCACCAGCCTCGGCGGATTTGTCGTCGCCACAGCCGGTAGCCTCGATGCCGGCTACGACAGCCTGTTCGTGATGCTCGCCGGAGGCAACCTCTACGAGATGATCGCCAATGGAAAACGCGATACGGCCAAGGTTCGAGAAAAACTGGCGGCGGCCGGTATCACCGGCGACCGTCTGAAACAACTGCTCCGGGGCATCGAACCGACCCGCGTCGCTCATCGACTCGACCCCAAACGCACCTGGCTCTTCTCGGGAATCAACGACACCGTGGTGCCGATGTCCAGCGCCCTGGCACTGGCCCAAGCGGCCTGCCTGCCAGACAACCACCATGTCAAGATGCCGACCAATCACTACACCGGCATCGTGCTGCTGCCGAGCATGTGTCGGCTGGTCGCCAGGCAGATCCAAACCCTGCCATCCCGGCAGCGCTGACCTCGACTACTGCAACGCGTCGCGCAACACCCGAGCCAACCGAAACCCCGCTTCGACCACTCGGCGGCGCGACACCTCGCGAGCCATCCGAGCATAGTTCTTCGAGAGCCCGACCGGCGGAATCGGCTTCCCGGCATCCGCCTCGCCGAGCCGAATCGCCTCGAGAATCGCTGGCGAGTAGACCATCTCGCGAGCCAACCGGTGACTCTCGCCAACCCACACCTCCGCCTGCAACTGACCTTGGGCCTGGCGGCCGGCAGCCGCCAGTTTCGGATCAGCCAACAGGGTCGCCGCACGTCGCATCAGGTCCGGACTCAACGTCCGACCGCCGCCGAACTGACTGTCCCAGTACATGTGCAGATTGATCGGCTTGGTCGTGCCCTGCACTGGCACATCATTGCCGCCTCGATCGCCGCTTGGAAACCGTGACTCCGTAAACGTCGCAGTCGAATGACACGGCTGGTGTACATCGCCAACCATGTGACACAGCCAAGTCACGCAGAGTGCCCGATCGGTGTCACTTGTACCCGCTGCCGACAGCTTCTGACGGCACAATCGAATGGCCTGGATCACGTTCAATTCGCCAGTCTCCAGCGTCGCCGCCCTGGGCACAACCGTGGCCAGGTTGACCGGCAGTCGTGGACCCAATAGACGGCGGCTGCGATCCGAAAGAAACAGCGGACGGTTGATGTAATGCCAGGTCGGCCGGTCGTAATCCGTCTTCCGTACCAGGTCGCTCCAGACGGCGGCTTGAGAGATTACCCACTGCCGACGCAGCGTCTCGCCACGCAGGTCTTTGGGTGGCGTGAAGTACTTTCGGGCATGAGGATGCTGTCCAAGCAGTTTCAGAGTGGCCGCTCGAGTTTTCTGGTCCATACGGCTCCAGGCAATCAACGCGACCAGCCTATGACCCGAATCCCACCAGGCCGACGCCGTCAGTGGGCAGCTCCACAGCGTGATCACGACCATTCCGATCGCGAGCAGCCGAGTGTGACGGTTGCATGTCATCATCCAGTCTCCCGGCCGCTTCAGTTGCACGTCGCCGTCAGTTCGCTCAGGGTGACGGACTCAACCTCGACTTGCCAGAGCACCCTACGAAACGTTCCGTTGGATTTCAGTACTGTAGTGAATCGACACCTTGAACCCTTTCCGGTGAATTCGCAGCCGAAATCCACTCGACACCACGCCCGGCCAGCAACTCGTCAACCGCGTCATTCGAACTCGAGCGATACGCCACGATGGTGTCGGGATCTTTGAGTTGGTGTCCAGTCAGAACGCAGACCACGCGATCGCCGGCTGCGATCGTCCCGTCGTCACCTGAGTTTTCTGGCTCCGATCAGTGCAAACACGATCAGGAATCTCCAAAAAACCACGGCATCAGGTCGCAACCGCGGCGAAAGACCAACGACGACACCTCGCCCGCCACCTCGTTGTAGGTCTCGTGAACGTCCCTCTCCAAGCCTGTCCCGCAAGCAGCGATCGGAACAGGTCCGTGAGCGTGAGTCCTTGTGCGAAGCAAAGTGGAATGATCGGGTGAAACAAGAATCCGGTAGTCACCAGCCTGGGCCAGGTGTTTGTGAATCGGAGCAACAATACACTCGTCGATCCGCTCGATCGCCTCGACCTTTCCCGCCAGGTCCCCATCGTGTGACGCCTCGTCGGTCGCCTCGACATGGACCACCACCAGGTCGTGCTCGGACAACGCAGCAATCGCCGCCTGCCCCTTGGCCGTGTAGTCGGTGTCCAGGTACCCCGTCGCACCGTCGACCTCGATGACTCGAATTCCCAACAACCTGCCGAGGCCACGTACCAGATCCACGGCGGTCACCACCGCTGCGGATTTCCCATAACGCTCAGCAAACCGCTCGAGCTGCGGGCATTGACCCAATCCCCAGAGCCAGACCCCAGTGGCCTGTGAATCGTGATCGACAGCAGCCAGCAACTCCCGGCTGCGATCCATCATCGCAACAAGACTCACCGATCCCGGACCAGAGGGCAGATGATCGTCGATCCGCAAGTCGAGCAGATCGTGAGGCGGACTGGTCACAGTCCGACTCGAAAATGTGGCCTCGGTGTCACCCCCCCCGGGTCGATACACCAACAGGTTGCGGTAGCTGACACCGGGGTAGTACTCCCACGGCGAATCGTCGCCCAGGTCCTGACTCAGACAGTCCATCAACTCGGCCGCCACCCGGTTGTCGATGTGACCGGCCGTATAACTCCGCATGCACCCTGCGGCAATCGTCACCAGGTTGCAGCGGAACGCCCAGTCGTCTTCACCCAGTTCGATACTCTGGGCGACGGCTTCGATCGGAGCCCGCCCGGTATGATCCACCAGCGGGTCGTATCCCAACAGGCTCAACATCCCCACGTCGCTGCCGCTGGGCAAAGACAATGGCACGTGGTCGGCTCGACCAACGACTCCCATCCGGGCAATTTCATCCATCGCCGGAGTCACAGCGGCCTCGAGTGGGGTCTGTCCACCCGAGTCCAACTGAGGCTCGTCAGCAGCTCCATCGGGGATGATCAACGCGTATTTCATGACACCACAGACGGTCGCTGCCGGATGCCGCAACTCGGACCATCAAAAACAAGGCCCAGCGTGGGTAGCTCTCCGAGCTGCCCACGCTGGGGTTGAAGGCGGAGAGGGAGGGATTCACCCACCGCCCTTCTGCTGCCCTACCCGTGTCGCGGTAACATATTGTCACCATTGAACTTACAGATCATTCGCAACGTGGCCTGATTCCGCCGGATCCCGATCTTCGAGGTTCCATCCGCCACAAAAACTCCTGCGGTTGACCGACGACGAAACCACTGCTGCCCGGCGCCTTCGTCGTCCACATCTTCTACCGAGGGGTATTGTAGCGACAGTCTCACGCGGTTCAACACGCCCGCTTGATGTCATGCAAGCCGTCACTCCCTTTGCGACTCCGACACATGCCGACGCACTCGGGCAGCACACCGTTCAGTCAGTGTGGAATGGACTCGAGAGCGACCCGCATGGCCCCGCCCAGGACACTCTCCGCCTCCACCACATCCGACGGCAACGACGGGAGAACTTTTGGTTCCGGACCAATGGTCTCTTCGTCAATCGTACGAGACTTTGTAGAGATTCTGTTGCATTCGAGCGGATCGACTGCGTCTAAGACTCAAGTGCTGCGCTGGTCCACCGATTCTTTGCTGTTGATTTCCGTGGAGTAACTCTCGTCTCGCGTTGATGTTATCGTGTTCTCCGCAGCTTTGCGACGAAGAGCCTGGAGTGCACGATGTCGGACCGCAAACCGCCCAAGATCCCTCTGCCGAAGGGCTGGACGGCTCACGTGCGCTCCGCCGTGCTGTACGTCATCTCGCTGGCGCAGTATGCAACCGTCCAGACCCGCAGCTGGGCGGCGAACAGTGTGAACGTACGGATTCGGTCGAAGGGCAAGAACGACCGGCTGCGTCAGGAACTCGCTTTGCTTCAGGAGGAATGCCGCATCAAGGACAGCCGGATGGCCAGGATTCGAGCTCAACATCGGCCGCATTTCCGGCCCACCGAGCGGATGGCCATCTTGGAACTGCGTGCGGCTCGAGGCTGGTCACTTCGGCAGGCCGCTCGCGTGTTTCTCGTCTCACAGGTTACCCTCGCCTCATGGATGAAGCGCCTCGACGAGGCGGGGCCCGATGCACTGGTCCAGATGACAGAACCGGTCAATCGATTCCCGGACTTCGTCCGCTACCTCGTCCAGCGACTCAGGGTGCTCTGCCCGTCGATGGGCAAGGTGAAGATCGCCCAGGTCCTCGCCCGCGCTGGACTGCATCTTGGGTCAACGACCGTCGGCCGTATCCTGCGTGAGCCGCCGAGGCCTGCACCAGTTGAAGCCAAGTCCGCTGGCGGACGATCAGTCAAATCCAAACATCCGAACCACGTCTGGAACGTCGATCTGACCACGGTCCCAACATCGGCCGGCTTCTGGACGGCCTGGATGCCGCTGGCCCTTCCACAACGCTGGCCGTTCTGCTGGTGGGTGGCGGCGGTCGTCGACCATCATTCACGCCGGGCATTGGGCTTTGCCGTCTTCAATTCGCAGCCCAGTTCAGCCGAAGTCTCCTCACTTCTGGACTCTACGATCCACCAACTCGAGGCCAAACCCAAGCATCTGATCACCGACCAGGGCGGACAGTTCACCGCTGACGACTTCAAGGACTGGGGCAAGCGACGTGGAATCCAGCACCGTTACGGTGCCGTTGACAAGCACGGTGCTCTGGCCATCATCGAGTGGTTCAATCTGACCTTGAAAGACGAGTGCACCAGAAGAGTGCTCGTTCCCTTGTGCCTTGACGGATTCTGGCGAGAACTCTTGCTCTTCGTCGATTGGTACAATCAGCATCGGCCAAACATGGCGTTCGACGGACGGACGCCGGATGAAGACTACTTCGATCGTGAGCCAGCCAATGAGCTACCGCGGTACGAGCCACGAAGCGGCTGGCCACGTGGCTCTCCTTATGCCGGACCGCTCGCTCCGACCGAGGGTGAACCCGGCGTGCGGATTACTCTCGACCTACGATTTTACGCAGGCCGCAAGCACCTGCCGATCGTCGCGCTCAAGCAAGCGGCGTAGACATCGCCGTTCGGCTACCAAGGTCGCAAAGTGGCCAACCTGCGCACCCACGAGACGGCACATGCACTCTCTCTACCGAGTTTTCAAAACTCGTACCGTCAGCGTCGTCTCGAAGGCCAATTCAACCAGCTCGAAAACGATGACTCGTGTCCAAGAGTGTTGCAAAATGGGGCGTTCAGAATCGGTGGACCAGGACAGGGATGCCACAGGGATTGGAGAGTGGGGCCGCTCAGCGTCAGGCGGTGAGAAACCTGCTTAATGGAACTGCTGCCGACTGAAAGAAACCGATCATGAGACGACTATTGGTGCTCTTCTTATTGAGCGTGATCGTCGAGGGCCCCGGCTCCCGCGCGTGTGCTCAACTCCCGCTTCGCTTTGATGAACAACTCGTCATGGACGGGTACACCTATTCCTTTGGAATCGCGACAGCGGATCTCGATGGTGATGGAGACCTGGACATCACCAGTGCCGACGCGCTGCCGAACAACGATTTGTACTGGTTCGAGAACGACGGTCAGGGCCGTTTTCAGAAACACTTTATTCAGAAGGATGACCCCGAACGCCTGGAACGGCACGCAATTGGCGACATTGACAAGGACGGGCATCTCGACGTCGTGATCGTCAAGAACCTCGTGGGCGATCTGTTGTGGTTCCGAAATAGTGGCAAACCAGCTGACGGCGAATTGTGGAAGCGGCACGTCATCAACAGCAAAAAGATCCCAGGCGCTTACGATGTCGCGCTGGGTGACTACGACGGAGATGGCGACCTCGACGTGGCCGCGTCGACCTGGCGGCTGAGCAATAACTTTGTCTGGTTCGAGAACGATGGCACGCCTGCGGATGGCCAGTGGAAGATGCGGGTGATCGATCAACTCACCACGGAAACTCGCATGATTCGAGCTGCCGACATCGACGGCGACAATGACCTGGACCTGGTTGGAACAGCGAAAGAGGCGCCACTGGTCGTGTGGTACGAGAACAACAAGAACGGTGCACAGATCGAGTGGAAGAAACATGTTATCGAC
>Ga0209403_10002393_pt1 | contig 22504 bp, 18 predicted proteins | sample ArcticOcean_MG_C_8_FD_187440 | JGI IMG/M metagenome (GOLD analysis project Ga0209403, IMG submission 187440) | Marine microbial communities from western Arctic Ocean - ArcticOcean_MG_CB11_86 (SPAdes) (version 2) | ecosystem: Environmental > Aquatic > Marine > Oceanic | place: Arctic Ocean... | reverse complement strand
AATTGTCCGTGTCAGTACGCATGTCACAGCCCACAGTGGTTAACACCTGTGATACCTGATCTGTGTACAGGGCTATGAATATATACGTAGGCACCCCCACTGGCCCATGCATGGGGCTTCAAGGATGATCACGTCCTGGTTCATCAGTTGGCGCAATGACTATGGCGAGATCCGCAAGTTTGAAGGTCCGGTCGCGATCGTGCGCAGCTCGAGTTCAGCGTTTCCCGCGCTGCTGATCCCGATCATTATTCTGGGCGGCATTTTGGCAGATGTTTTCACGCCAACTGAGGCAGGCGCCGTCGCGGTTTTCTACACATTGATCATCGGGACCTTCTATTACCGGACCCTCAGCTGGGTGAAATTGCGCGACTCCCTAATTTCGACGGCAAAAGTCACTGCGCCAGCCTTGTTCATCGTTGCGGTAGCTCTGGTGTTCAGCCGAATCCTTACCTTCTTCCGTATCCCTGAAGAGGTCCTGAATTTGCTACTCTCCGTCTCTTCAAACAAGGTTGTGATCGCCCTGATCATCATTTGCTTCTTTCTGGTCATGGGTACGTTTATGGATGCTGTGGCCAACATGATCATCTTGGGTCCGTTGCTGATGCCGGTGGCCACGTCATCGTTGGGCCTCGGCATGGACCCGATCCAATACGGCCTGTTTTTGGCTGTAGGGTTGCTGCTTGGCCTGATCACACCGCCGCTTGGACTGCTTCTCTTCATATGTGGTCCCATTGCGCGCGTGTCGCTTGAACGCACGGCGCTCGCCGTTCTGCCGTTCCTGGCGGCAGAATTGGTCGTGTTGCTGCTGATCACGTTCGTGAAACCCGTCACGATGGCCATCCCCAATGCACTTGGGCTGGGGTGACATCTCTTGTTGTCGGCGAGTCCAGATCGATTTATTGTTGGCGTGGGATTTAACAACGGAAAGGAGGTGGTCCAATGTCGAGTGAACTGTGTGCTGTGTCGATCAGCCTTGGTGTGAGTCACGAGCAGAGGAGCAGCCTCTTCGGCCGGTGCTGACACCGGATCATGTGATCAGGGCTATCGACAAGCCCATTCACGGAAAGGCGGCCTTCGGGCCGCCTTTCTCATTCTTGGCCAACGCAGTTTGACGCGCTGTTCAGCCCCCTGATAGACACACCCACGGAATTCAGGGAGCAAAAGATGGCACCGATTGACCACAACACCGTCGTACCACCGCCAGTAACCGGCGATCGACCTCTCAAACGCGTCGTATCGATGAGCGGGGCGTATGGCCTGAGAAATTACACGATCAAAGATCTCCGGGACCTCAAAGGTGTGCGGCAGCTCGCGGAGACTCTACCGTTCTCGCCCGAAGAGGCGGTCGCGGCCGAAGAGGCCGGTATCGATACGATGAAAGTACGCTTCGATCCCAAGGCTCCCCAGTCCACGCTCGATCTTCGAAGCGCAGCGCCCCATACATTCATGAACTACGCCATGTCGCTGACAGCCTACGCGAGCAAAACCGAAGCGCTGCGCGCCGCGTTTGATGCCATGGAAGCGGGCGCCGACTCGATCATGTGCCAGTGGAATCTCGGGTTCATTGAGACGTTGGCGACCGCGGGTGTGCCGGTGCAGGGCCACGTCGGTTTGGTACCCCGCAAGAGCACCTGGACGGGCGGCCTGCGCGCGGTAGGTAAGACCGTTGACGAAGCCCTGATGATCCATCAGGACATGAAAGACCATGAGAACGCAGGCGCCTGGGGAGTCGAATGTGAGGTCATTCCGGCTCCGATCATGCGGGAGCTCTCCAAGCGTACGGCCTTGATCACATCCTCAATCGGTTCAGGATCGGGCGGGGACATCCAGTTCCTCTTTGCACAGGACTTGCTCGGCGATGGCAAACCGCCATTCCCACGGCACGGCAAGCAGTACTGCGATCTCTACGCCATGCGCCAGAAGATGCAGGAAATGCGGGTTGCGGCATTCAAGGAATACGTTGCTGAGGTGCAGAGCGGTGCCTTCCCGGGACCTGAGCATATTGTCGACGTCGGCCAGGACGTCGTGGACGGATTTCTTGAAGCGATCGACGAGTAAGCCGTTACGTGCGGATTGCCGAACAACTTTAGTGGTCATGCCTGCCGAAGTTCCATTCCGTCTTCTCAACGAAGCCGACTGCGAAACGGCGCTACGATTGATGTACGCCTACTATGCAGAGGACGAGCACGAGTTCGTGCCCGAACGCGCGGCTACGGCACTCAATGAAATCTCGATAGGCAAGGCACCCGCTCGCCTATGGCTCATGTGCTCAGGCGAGGATGTCGTGGGGTATGTGTGCATCACGCTGGGCTATTCGCTCGAGGTTGGCGGCAACGATTTCATTCTCGACGAACTGTTTGTCATTCCCGAGGCGCGAGGGACGGGTCTCGGCCGTACGGCCCTCGATTTTGCCGAGAACGAAAGCCGAAAACTCGGCGCGCGGCGCATCTGCCTGGAGGTGGAGCGCCACAACGAATAGGCGCGGGAAATCTATGCGGCCCGGGATTATTACGAGCACGACCGGCATTTGATGTCGAAGTGGCTTTGAAGGCCTGAGTCTGTTCTCAGTCGGAGAATGCAGAGATGCCTGTCTGTGCACGACCGAGGATCAGGGCGTGGACGTCGTGTGTGCCTTCGAGCGTATTCACGACTTCCATGTTCATGATATGCCGGATCACGCCGAATTCATCCGAGATACCGTTGCCGCCGAGCATGTCGCGCGCCGTTCGTGCAATTTCCAGGGCCTTGCCCGTGTTGTTGCGCTTGACCAGCGAGATCATCTCAGGGGTTGCGCGTCCCTCGTCCAATAACCGACTGATGCGTAGCACGGCCTGCAAACCGAGTGCGATTTCAGTTTGCATATCGGCGAGTTTCAGCTGAACGAGTTGCGTCGCCGCCAGTGGGCGGCCGAATTGCTTGCGGTCCAGCGTGTACTGTCGCGCCGTATGCCAGCAGAATTCCGCTGACCCCATAACACCCCAGCCGATCGCGAAGCGAGCCCGAGATAGGCATGAGAGTGGTGCGCGAAGACCTCGGGCGTCCGGTAGCCTGTTCTCTTCCGGGATGAAAACGTCATCCATGACGAGTTCCCCGGTCGGTGATGCGCGCGCGCCAAACTTTCCTTGGATGGGCGGTGTCTCCAGTCCGTCCATGCTGCGTTCCGCCAGGAAGCCGCCAATCTTGCCGTCGTCGTCACGCGCCCAAACCACCATGACATGAGCGATTGGAGCGTGAGTGATCCACACCTTGTTGCCGCTAAGCCGATAGCCACCATCAACCGAGCGGGCACGTGATTCCATGCCGGAAGGGTCGGAGCCATGGTTGGGCTCCGTCAGCCCAAAACAGCCCAAAACTTCCCCTTTCGCCATGGCTGGCAGAAGCCGCTGTTTCTGTTCCTCGCTGCCGAAGGTGTGAATTGCTCCCATGGCAAGGCCGGAATGTGCGCCCACCGCCATGCGGAATGCCGAGTCGACGCGTTCGAGTTCCCGGCCAACGACGCCATAAGCGACATGGCTCAGGCCGGGACAGCCGTAACCCTCGAGTGTGCCGCCGAGGAACCCCATCTCGCCGAACTCGCGCATGATCTCGGTGTCGAATTGTTCATGGCGGTTCCATTCCAGAATCAAAGGCGCCAGCCGGTCCTGGGCGAATCGGCGGGCACTATCCCGGATGAGGCGCTCCTCCTCGTCGAGCTGGTCGTTGAGGAGGAGCGCGTCGCTCCAGTCGAATGCGGCTTCGTCGGTCAACAGCTAGACGCGTTCGAGAACGGCGGCGATACCCTGACCAACACCGATGCACATGCAGACGAGTGCATAGCGTCCACCTTGGCGTTCGAGTTGGCGGGCGGCTGTTATGGCGAGCCGGGGTCCGGACGCCCCCAGCGGGTGGCCGATCGTGATAGCACCGCCATTGGGGTTTACGCGGCTGTCGTCTTCGGCGAGCCCGAGACCTTTGACACAGGCGAGGACTTGGGCCGCGAAGGCTTCGTTGATTTCGATGACGTCCATGTCATCGACTGTGAGTCCGGCGCGCTCCAGTGCCTTCTTGGCGGCGGGGACGGGACCGAAGCCCATGGTGCGCGGCGGCACACCCGCCACGGCGGATGAGACGACTCGCGCGCGCGGTGCTGCACCAACTTTTTCGCCGGCCTCACGGCTTGCCACGATCAGGGCCACCGCGCCGTCGTTGATGCCCGACGCGTTGCCTGCCGTAGTCACGCCTTCGGGAAACAGGGGCCGCAGCTTGGCCAAGCCGTCGACGGACGTTTCGGGCCGAGGATGTTCGTCTTCTTCGATCGTTACGTCTGGTTGTTTGCGCGAGCCCGGGATCGTGATGGTGAGAATCTCGTCGTCATAGAAACCATCTGCCTTGGCGGCGGCATACTTGGACTGGGATGCGGCAGCGAAAGTATCGCAGGACTCTCGGGTGAGCTGGAATTCCATTGCCAGATTGTCCGCCGTCTGCGGCATGGTGTCGTCGCCGTATTCCTGCTCGATCCTGGGATTCGGGAAACGCGCACCCAAGGATGTTTCGAAGGCGTTGAAGGTTTTGGCAAAGGGCGACTCCGCCTTACCCACGACGAAGGGTGCACGGGTCATGCTTTCGACGCCGCCAGCGACGATCACGTCCGCTTCGTTACAGGTGATGGCATGCGCTGCCGTGATAATCGCGTTCAAGCCACTACCGCAGTTACGTTGCAGGACGGTGCCGGGCACCTCGACGGGGAGGCCGGCCAAAAGGGCGGCATGACGAGCAACGCAACGGCTGTCCTCGCCGGCTTGATTGGCACAACCGACGTGAACGTCTTCGATCGAGTCGGCGGAGAAGGGTGAGTTGTCGATGACACTCTTCATCACCTGGCCGAGCAGGTCATCGGGGCGGATGCGGGCGAGGGCGCCGGCGTTGCGGCCGAAGGCTGAACGGCGGCCATCATAGATATAAGCGTCAAGCATGATTGGGGAACCTCCCTAGTTCGTTCGATTGTGGGTAGCTGCCTAATTTTCAGGCGTAAGCAGTGATACCCCCAGCTGCGCCCGACGGCGAAGCCATGGGGTCGGGCGATAACGTGGATCGCCTGAGAGTCTGTAGATGTTTTGAAGGACTCGCAAGATGGTAGCGGGTCCGACTGCGTCACCCCAGGCCAGCGGTCCAAACGGATAGCCGAGGCCAAGGGTTACCGCCTGGTCGATATCTTCCGGGGTCGAGGTTCGCGCCTGCGCCACCGCACAGGCGATATTCACGATCATGGCGACAATGCGCTGGGAGACGAACCCCAGGCCATCATTTATTACCGTTGCCGGAACCTCTCCACCGCCGAACAGTCCGTGTGCTGCCGCGGCCGATTCCGCGGACGTGACGGGCGTTCGCATCAATGTCCAACGTCGGCCGGCGCCAAATAACGTGTCGACGGCGATGGTGCGTGACCCGTCGAGGCCCTGTTCCGCGACGGCGGTGGTTGCGTCTTCGCCGATGGGTGTCACGAGAATAAGGGCGTCGCCGGAAGGCGTTTCGCCTTCCTCCAGCTTTCCACCGGCTTTAATGACTGTCTCTCGTAACGATGCGGCAGCATCAGGTTCAGCATTGCTGATCCAGACGTTGCGTCCGTCGTAGCGCGGCGCGGGTGGTTCGTCATCACCCACGGGACTGCCGTCCGGATAGGCGTAGAAGCCCTGACCGACCTTACGGCCCAGTAGCCCCGCCTCCTTGCGGAGCGACAACATCAGCGACGGGCGAAACCGGGGTTCATCATAGAACTGGTGGTAGATCATTTCGGTCGCGGGATGCGTGGTATCAAGAGCCGTGAGATCCATGAGCTCGAAAGGTCCCATACGGAACCCGATTCCGTCGCGGAGGATGCGATCGATGTCGTACCAGCCTGCAACACCTTCTTCGACGATGTGCGCCGATTCGATGGTGAATCCGCGCCCGATCTGATTGACGAGGAATCCGGGTGCATCGCCGACGCGGACCGGCACGCGGCCCATGCGCTTGCCGAGGTCGGTCAGCGTCTCTGCGATGCCCGGTCCGGTCCGCGCACCTTCGATCACTTCAACCAGCCGCATAAGCGGAACGGGATTGAAGAAATGCAGGCCCGCTACGCGCTCTGGCCGCTCGCAGGAGGCGGCGATAAGCGTCACGGACAGCGATGATGTATTGCTGGCCAGGATGACGTCTTCGCCGACGATGGTTTCGAGTTCGGCGAAGACCTTGCGCTTGATTTCCAGGTCCTCGATGACCGCCTCGATAACGATCGCGCAGGGGGCAAGATCAGATGCCGAGCCGACGACTTCGATCCGGGCCTGTGCCGCCTCGGAATCCGGTGCTTCCATGCGGCCACGTTCAACGGCCCGGTCCAGCATTTTGCCGATAAAAGTGGCGGCGTCCTGCGCGGCATCGCCATTGGCATCGAACAGCTTGACGGTGCAGCCGCCGACCGCTGCCACCTGGGCGATGCCACGACCCATCGTTCCGGCACCGATGACGCCGACAATCAGGTCATCTCGGGTTGCATCGATTGTCACAGGCTACTCTCCCTTGAACTTCGGCTTGCGTTTTTCGACGAAGGCCTGCATGCCTTCGGTTTGATCGTCGGTATCGAACAAGAATTCCAGCGACCGGCGTTCGAGGAGCAGCCCGGTATCCAGCGAGGCATTGGCCCCGGCTAGAATGGCCTCCTTGGTGAAGCGCACGGCGATGGGAGGTAGCGCGGCGATAGTCTTGGCGAGTTCCAATGCGCGCTCCACGACCTGATCATCTGGGACGACTTCACTCGCAAGTCCCATATTGAAGGCTTCCTGGCCGTCAACCATTTCGCCCGTCAGCAGCATCTTCATGGCTTTGTATTTACCAACGGCGCGCGCGAGTCTCTGGGTTCCGCCGCCACCTGCCATGATCCCGACCTTGACTTCGGGCTGGCCGAACTTGGCGTTGTCGCCAGCAATGATGATGTCCGTATGCATGGCGAGTTCACAACCACCGCCGAGCGCAAAGCCGTTTACCGCCGAGATGACTGGATGGGGACAGTCCGCGATAACTTTCCAAAGCTGGCGCACGCCGAGCGCAATCCAGTCGCGTGGACGCATCGTCGACATTTCCTTCAGGTCGGCGCCGGCAGCAAATGCGCGTTCATCTCCAGTGAGAACGACGCACCTTACGTCGGCATCGTCGGAGAGTTCCCGGAAAGCGGCAACCAGCGCCTTGCGTGTCGGCATATCGAGGGCATTCAAGGCCTCAGGCCTGTTAAGCTTTACGAGAGCCACGTGGTCGATCGGCCGTTCGACGAGGACAAGTGACACGGTCTACCTCCTTTGCGCTAATCGTCTTCAGCGTGTCTGGCTGGATAGGACCAGCCAATCGACGGCCACCAATCCTTCTCCAGTGGCGAAGACGGGATTGAGATCGATTTCAATGATCTCCGGATGCTCTATGGCGAGTTGTGAAAGCGCGACAAGGACATCCGTTAATGCCTCTACATCGACAGATGGTTGGCCGCGAACACCTTCAAATACCGCCTTTCCCTGCAGCGAGTCGATCATCAGTGGGACATCGCTGTACAGAATCGGAGCCCGTGCAAATGCCACGTCTTTCAGCGCCTCAATAAAAATTCCACCGAGCCCCAGCATGATGATGGGACCGAACATCGGATCCCGGCGCATGCCAATGACGAGTTCCGTTCCGGATGTCGCCATCGGCTGAACGAGCACACCATCGATTTGTGCGGCGGGATCGTGCTGTTTGACGGCCGCGATGATCTCGTCTGTCGCCATTTTGACGTCATCCGGCGAGGTGAGATTGAGCCTGACGCCGCCTGCATCCGACTTATGCAGAACATCGGGTGATTCGATTTTCAGGGCCACAGGCAGCCCGAGGCGCTCCGCGGCAGCTTCGGCGCCGCCGGCATCCGTCGCGATTTCAGCAGCCACGAGTGGGATACCTGCCTTTGCCAACAGGGTCCGCGCGGCCAAGCTAGATACGGCTTGCACGGGGTTGTCGTCCGCTAACGGAGATGCGGGGATATTCGGTCGGGGTGACGCGAGCAATCTTTTGCGCGTCTCTCCGAATGTAACGAGCCCGGCAATCATATCGATCGCGGGTTCCGTTGCGCCGATCACGCAGATACCTGCTTCGCGCAACCTGTTGAGCGCCGCCGGCGGGGCCGCCAGCCAGCACACGATGAACGGTTTCTTCACGGTCCGCTTCAATTCGTTGAGGACATCGATCAACGCGTCGGCGAAACCGTGCATCAGCTGAAACCAGATAACGGCCGTGTGCACCGCCGGGTCTTCCATCGCAATCTGCACGCTCTTGGTCAGAATTTCAGGCTCGGCGATGAATTGCGCGGTGAGGTCGACCGGGTTTCCCGGCATGCCAAATGGCGGAATGACATCGCGCAGTCGAGCCTGAATAGCAGTACCCAGAACTGGAACATCGAGGCCCAGTTCCTCGGCGCGATCGGCCATCAGCGCGGCGGCACCACCAGACTGAGTGATTATCGCCACACCTCGACCTTCGGGAACGGCGCAGGTCGCAAAGGCGTATACGAGATCGAGCAAGTGCTGTTCGTTACGCGCCCGCAGGATGCCGTGCTGACGAGCGACGGCATCGAACACCGCATCTTCACCAGCCAGTGCCCCGGTGTGGGAAGAGGCGGCCCGAATGCCGGCAGCCTTGCGTCCCACCTTGGTGATGACCAGGGGTTTGTTCAGCCGGATCGATTTGTTAGCGAGGCGCAGCAGACTCTCTGGGTTCTTGAGCCCTTCCAGATAAGCGGCGGCGACCTTGATGCGGTCGTCGTCAAGCAACTCCTCGAGTATTTCGGTTAACGTGATATCGATTTCATTGCCGGTATTGACGAAGTATCCAAAGCCAGTGCCTTGGCTTCGGGCAATTGCCGCAATGCCGGTTCCGAAGGCACCGGATTGACTGGCGAAGGCGACGGGTCCGGCCACGGGCGGCTCAAAGGCGTACTGGCTGAAGGTGGCGGTAATGCCGTCGAAAGCATTGATTAGGCCCAGATTGTTGGGCCCGCAGATGCGGACGCCGGCTGTGCGGGCCGCTTCCAGCAACTCTGCTTCGAGGCGTCGACCGTCTTCGCCCATCTCGCCAAACCCAGCGCTGAAGACGACGGCGACAGGGGTACCCTTGCGTCCTAGGGCTTCAATGGTGGCGATGACGCGTCGAGCCGCAACGATGATGACGGCGAGGTCCGGTGCCTCCGGCAGAGAATCCACGTCGGGATAGCACCGCATCCCGATGACTTCATCGTAGCTCGGGTTTACGGGATAGATGCGTCCTTTGAAGCCGTCCCGCCGTAAATAATGGAGCGGTCGGCCGTTCAGTTTATTGGCGTCGGCCGTGGCGCCGATAATCGCGATGGAATTGGGGCGTAGCAAAGCCTGAATCGCCGTTGTGCCTGGTTCGGGGGCGCTAGAAATCGACATGTGGGGGTAGGTCTTCGGGTCAGGATTACAATGCGGCCGCCCAAATGCCGGAGTGCTGGGCAGCCACCGATGAAACATACCGGAATGGCACCGCGCCGCTCAACTCTGTGGGTGCAATTGGCTCACTTCGGTTGCTCCGCCGAGCAGCGACTCCTAAGCTCCCGCAAATGATTTCACATTTGAAGGACGGAGGGACGCCCAAATGGCGCAGTTGGATCTGGTTGTACGCAATGGAACGGTCGTCACGGCCGTCGATACCGTGTCGTGCGATATTGGCGTCCGGGATGGCCGGATTGTCGCACTCGGCGAAGATTTGGCCGAAGGTGCGCGCGAGATCGATGCGGCCGGCAAGCTCGTGCTCCCGGGTGGCATTGATAGCCATTGTCACATTGATCAGTTGTCGGGAATGGGGGTCAGGAGCGCGGACGACTTCAACAGTGGCACGGTGTCCGCGGCCTTCGGGGGCAATACCACGATCATTCCGTTTGCCGCGCAGCAACGGGGTCAATCGTTGCGCGACGTCGTCGCTGATTACCACGAACGGGCGACGCCCAAGGCGGTCATCGATTACGCCTTTCATCTGATCATTTCGGATCCAAGTGAGCAGGTCCTGAACCAGGAACTGCCGGCATTGATTCGTGACGGATACACCTCGTTCAAGGTGTTCATGACGTACGAGAAGATGAAGCTCAACGACCGCCAGCTCCTGGACGTGCTCAGCGTTGCCCGGCGGGAAGGGGCGCTGATGATGGTGCACGCCGAGAACGACGACGTCATTTCATGGATTACCGCGAAATTGCTGGAGCAGGGACACCGCGAGCCCAAATTTCATGCGATCAGCCATGCCCAGATCGCCGAGAGCGAGGCGACTCATCGGGCGATCCGGCTCTCGGAATTGATGGATGTTCCGTTGCTCGTCGTTCATGTCTCCGCCGAGGGGGCAATGGATGAAATTCGCCGGGCGCAGGACGCGGGTTTGCGCGTCTACGGCGAGACCTGTCCGCAATATTTGTTTCTCACCAAGGATGATTTGGATTTGCCTGGCGTGGACGGCGCCATGTTCTGCTGTAGCCCACCGCCCCGTGATTCGAACTCGCAAGAAGCCATGTGGCGGGGCTTGAGGAACGGGACGTTTCAGGTCTTCTCGTCGGATCATGCGCCGTATCGTTTCGATGACACGGGAAAACTCGCTGCGGGCCCCAATCCGAGTTTCAAGGAGATCGCCAACGGACTGCCGGGCATCGAACTGCGCCTGCCGCTGCTCTTCACGGCTGGAGTGCAGACGGGGCGGCTCACTCTCAACCAGTTCGTGGCACTGGCCTCGACGAACGCCGCGAAGATCTACGGGTTGGACGGTCGCAAGGGTTCGATCGCGGTCGGCATGGACGCGGATCTGGCGATATGGGATCCGGACCGCTCGGTCACGGTGACTCTCGAAATGATGCACGATAATACCGGTTACACCCCGTATGCGGGACGAGAGCTGAAGGGTTGGCCGGAAACAGTTATCAGCCGCGGACGGGTGATTGTCGAAGATGCCGAGCTTCACGTCGAGCCAGGGTCCGGCGAATTTTTGCGCTGCGATCAGCCCGAGCCTGCTCGCCCGCTCGGTCGGCTCGTGACGGAGGTGGATCCGGAGCAGAACTTCGGCGCCAAAATCATTCCCGATGCGTCACCGGCGGGAAGCGCAAACGATTGAGCTTTATAGCGCCGGCGTTGGCGCGTCCTCGCGCAGGAGCCCTTCCTGCTTCAATTCTGCCCAGAATTCGGCAGGAATTGATAACTGCATCGCTTCAATGTTGCTCTCGACGATGGGGCGCGAGTTCGCGCCCGGGATGACCGAGACCACGCTGGGGTGACCAAACGGGAACTGCAGGGCAGCCGCGGGCAGTGGCACATCGTGTCGGGCACACACCGCTTCGATACGCCAGGTTTTCTCAAGGATCTCCGCAGGAGCGGGTTGATAGGCATAAAGCGCCCCCGGCACTGTGCCGGTCGCAAGAATGCCCGACGAGAATACACCGCCGATGATGACACTGGCCCCATGTGCAGCGCACATCGACAGTTCTTCGTCCAGGGCGTTTTGGTCGAGCAGTGTGTAGGGGGAGGCGATGAGGAAGAAGTCGAGATCGAAATTCTCGATAAAGCGGGGAACCATGCCGGCGATATTGATGCCGGCACCGATCGCCTTGACGAGGCCGGCGTTCTTGAGTTCCAGCAGCGCTGCATAGCCGCCGCCTTCGTCGAGTTCCTTCATCCCGGCGGCAACACCTGCTTCGTCCAGGCGATGCCGCGAATCCAGATCGTGGATCGCCAACGCATCGACTCGGTTGATGCCGAGGCGCTGTAGGCTGTCCTCATAGGATCGCATGACGCCATCGCGCGTGTAGTCGAACCGCAAATCGAAGGGCAAGCCACCCTTCCAGCGTTGCAGCCAGCGGGAGTCCTGAAAGGCAGCCGGGTCGTCCGGCGCAAACATGATGCGGCCGACCTTGGTCGATACGGTGTAAGAGTCGCGCGGCCGCGTCCCAAGAAAGCGGCCGAGACGGTGCTCGCTTTTCGTCAGGCCGTACCAGGGTGCTGTATCGAAGTGTCGGATTCCGCCATCGTAGGCGGTAGCCATGGTGTCCCAGGCCTGTGATTCGTCGAGCGTCTCGACAGGATCGCCAAGCGTGCCACCACCGAACCCGAGGCGGGTGATGCTAAGGCCGGTAGTGCCGACTTGGTTACGTTCAAACGGGTCCATCATTCTCTTTTCTAGAATTAACCACAGACAGAAGGCATTCCGATCTTCTTCCCACTAGCAGGGGAAAAGTCGGGAAGGAGTTGGATCGCGCAACCAAGCAAGTGCGAAGTCTACGAGACTTGCGCGAGTGCCTGGTCGATTGCGGCCCGGGAGGTTTCGAATGACGTCCGGCATACGGTTGTGGGGTCGTCCATCCAGTAGGCTTCGTTCATGATCTCCGTGGAATAGGGGCCGTTGTAGCCGGTATCCAGGATTGCTTCGCAAAATCCGACGACATCGAAGATACCGTGGCCAGGGTAGGTGCGGTGCTTGTTGCCGACCAGCTGCTCGATCGGCAGGTTCAGCGCGTCATTGATATGCACTACCACGATCTGATCGCTGCCGATTGCCGAGATCGCGGACACGTCCTGTCCCGCCCGGAAGTAATGAAAGCAATCCACGACCAGGCCGACATTCTCGCCAAGGCCTGACAGCTCGAGAACTTCGAGGGCCTCAGGAACGCGGCTACACTTCTGCACGTGGCCCATAGGCTCAAGGCCCAGCCGAATGCCCTTGGGCACGGCGTGTTCGGCGATGCGCTTCAGGTTGTCGGCCGTGCCCTGAAGGCTGCCGCCGTCGCCCAGCACAGGCAGGATCATATAGTGCCCTCCGAGCGTCACGCAGGCGTCCACTGTGTCGAACATCGATTTCAGTATGTCGTCGTCCAGCGAATCGTGCCAACGCACGAGGGCATCAGGCCCAGGGATCAATCCTGTAATCCGCAAGCCATGTTCGCTTGCTATCGGTAGAACCGATTTCATCGTCGATCGGGAGGTGGAGTCTGCAGGCCGCCGCACGAGATAGCGTCCCTCCGCGATATCCCAATCCGCTTCGGTCAGCAGGTGTGGCGCCACTTCATGCGCCCACATCTCGAGCGCGTCGTACCCACAGCTGGCGGCCAGCAAAATCTTGTCGACTAGCGCCGCGTCCTTGATGGTGATCGTGTTGAGTTGCAGGCTGGGGGAAGTCATTGCAGGTCTACTATGGGCGGGTCCGACGGATACGGGTCTACCAAGGTTCGATCCAGGGCCTGAGGTCCAATTCGTGGGTCCAGGCACTCCGGGGTTGGCAATGCAGGTTCCAATAATTCTCGGCAATCGCGTCCGGCTTTAAGATTCCGTCATCATTTTTCAAGGCATAGCGTTCGGGGAACATCTCTTCGATCCACTTGGTATCGATGGCGCCATCGATCACGGTATGGGCCACGTGAATTCCTTCCGGTCCGAGCTCCCGGGCCATGCTTTGGGCAAGAGCGCGGAGACCATGCTTGGCACCGGCAAATCCGGCAAAGCCGCCGCCGCCCCGAATACTCGCTGTGGCACCCGTAAAGATGATCGTGCCCCGCTGCCGATTGATCATGCGCCGGGCAACCTCTCGACCGGTGAGAAAGCCAGTGAGGCAGCCCATCTCCCATACTTTGTAATAGACGCGGGCGGTTGTCTCCGTAATGGGAAACTTCACGTTGGCGCCGATGTTGTGCACCGCGACTTCAATGGGGCCGATATCCCGCTCTATCGTCTCGACGAGATCGATGACCCGTTCTTCCCGGCGGCAGTCGCAGCCGAAGGACACGGCCTTGCCGCCCTCCGCTTCGATCCGCTTGACTAAGGGTGTGAGTTGGTCACCGTGACGGCGGGCCACGCAGGCGATGAAACCCTCTTTGGCGAAACGGCGGGCTACGGCACTTCCCGTCGCGTCACCCGCTCCCACGACGAGCGCAACCTTCGTGTCCGTCATGGCCGGCATCCATCGCTGGGTTCAAACAAGGTCATATCTTGATTGAGCGCAGTCGGAGCGCATTTCCGATGACCGAAACCGAACTCAAACTCATGGCCGCAGCCGCAATCATAGGACTCAACAGAACACCGAACAGCGGAAATAGAACGCCTGCCGCAATTGGCACGCCAAGGGCATTGTAGACGAAGGCGAAAAACAGGTTCTGGCGGATATTGCGCATCGTGGCGCGGCTGAGCTGCCGTGTTCGCAAGATGGCCTGCAAATCGCCCTTCACCAGGGTCACGCCGGCACTCTTCATGGCTACGTCGGTGCCGGTGCCCATGGCGATGCCGACATCGGCTTCGGCGAGCGCCGGTGCATCGTTAACACCATCACCTGCCATGGCGACGACACGTCCCCGGCTGCGCAAATCGCGCACAATCTGACCCTTGCGGTCGGGGAGGACGCCGGCTTCCACCTCGTCGATGCCGAGTTCGTCAGCAACGGCCTGCGCCGTCGTCGGGCTGTCGCCCGTTAGCATGACGATATGGATGTTTTCTTCGCGCAAGGCTTTGATGGCTGCTGGGGTGGTGTCCTTAACGGGGTCGGCCACGGCAATGATCCCGGCCATCTCACCGTCGACGACGACGTACATCACTGTGGCGCCATCTCGGCGATGCCCTTCAGCCCGATCCTCGAAGGCGGCCGCGGACACGTGCAGTTGATCGACGAGTTCCCGGTTGCCCAGGGCAACGCGCCTGTCATCTACCGTGCCGCTCACACCCTTGCCGGAGAACGACTGAAAATCGGAGGCTTCAACGATTGAAAGGCCCTTGTCCCGGGCGGCACCAACGATCGCCTCAGCGAGCGGGTGTTCGCTGGATCGCTCGAGGCTCGCGGAGAGGTGCAAGAGTTGCTCTTCGTTGAGCGCTCCCGCGGTTGCAACGGCGACGACGGCTGGTCTGCCCATGGTAAGAGTGCCCGTCTTGTCGACGACGAGGGTGTCGACCTTTTCGAATTGTTCGAGGGCCTCGGCGTCTTTGATCAAGATCCCTGCCTGCGCGCCGCGGCCGATGCCGACCATGATGGACATCGGTGTTGCAAGTCCAAGTGCGCAGGGACAGGCAATGATGAGTACCGAGACCGCGGCGATCAGGGCGAATCCCATGGCCGGGGGAGGTCCAAGAACCGACCACAACATGAACGCGATCACCGAGACCGCGAGCATGGCTGGAACGAAGTAGCCGGCAACGACGTCGGCCAGCCGTTGAATCGGTGCCCGGGTCCGTTGGGCCTCTGCGACCATGGCGACAATCTGGACCAGCATGGTCTCGTTGCCTACGCGATCGGCCCGCAGAATGAATCCGCCCGTGCCGTTCAAGGTCGCACCAATCACACGGTCGCCCGGTTCTTTTTCAACAGGGATGGGCTCACCGGTAATCATCGACTCATCGACAGCGCTGTGCCCGTCAAGAACTTCGCCGTCGACAGGAACCTTGCTTCCCGGTCTGACTCGGAGACGGTCTCCGACCTGCACGGCTTCGAGTTGAATTTCCTCGTCGGCACCGCCCGCATTGATACGAATCGCCGTTTGGGGCGCCAGCCGCAGCAAAGCCTTCAGCGCCTGGCCGGTCCCTTCGCGCGCCCTGAGTTCGAGAACCTGACCGAGCAGGACAAGCACAATGATCACGGCGGCGGCCTCGAAGTAGACGCCGACCGTGCCGTCGGGCGCACGGAAGGCTTCGGGGAAGATGCCAGGCGCGAGTATCGCGAGTACGCTGTACGCATAGGCCGTGCCGGTCCCCATGGCGATCAGGGTGAACATATTGAGGTTGCGGGTCACCAGGGAGGACCAGCCCCGCTGGAAGAAGGGCAGGCCGCACCAGAGCGTCACGGGTGTCGCAAGGACGAATTGGATCCAGTTCGACACCCCCTGAGGGACGGCCTTCATAAGGTCGAAGCCGGGAATGTGTCCGCCCATCTCCAAGATCAGAACGGGTAGTGACAGAACGAGCCCGATCCAGAAGCGCCGGGTCATGCCGATGAGTTCCGGGTTAGGCCCGGAGTCGAGGGAGATGTCGATGGGTTCGAGCGCCATGCCACAGATTGGGCAATCACCCGGGCCGTCCTGGATGATCTCAAGGTGCATGGGACATGTGTATTCGGTGCCGGCCGCTGCCGCCGGAGGTAGCGAGTGCTTTCCATCCCGGTTGGTTTCGGGCGCATCCGTGAACTTGGTCAGGCAGTGAGCCGAACAGAAGTGATAAACCTCCCCTTCGTGTGTATGACGATGTGCGGCCGTCGCTGGGTCAACCGTCATGCCGCACACCGGATCGGTAGCCGTTAGGCCGTCGGCCTGTTTGTCGGCGAGTGTCATGCCTGCATCCAGTCCTTATTGAGCGGTTCGCATAATATTTCTGTGCTTCGGCGTCTCTCTAGTGAACCATATAGGACGTTGCTCATCATTTGGGGAGAGGCGCATGGGTGCCATAGATTTTCGGTTCCGGCCCGTCGGGGTGCAGTCGATCACACGGGAACTGACGTTTGAATATCTGCGCAAGATGCGTCTTGAGCCGGCGCCGTCGTTTGAGCGCCAGGACATCGATCTGATGTTCCAGGAGATGGACGAGGCGGGCATTGAAATGGGTGTCGTCGGTGTGCCGGCACCGACCGATAAACCCGGCTTCGTCTCGACCACGAATGAGGTGATCGCAGACATCGTCAAGAAGTACCCCGGCCGATTTGTCGGGCTGGGATCGATCGACACAAGCGATCCTGCGCGGGGTCTCGAGGAGATCGATCACGTTCTGGAGCTCGGCTTGACGGGCCTGACGGTTGAGCCGAGCACCGCGCGGGTCTCCATGCGGTTCGACGACAGGCGGCTTTACCCGATCTATGAAGAGGCGCAGCGGCGCGGTTTGTTCATCGTCACGGTCATGAGTTCGCTGCTGGGGCCTTATCTGGACGACTGCAAACCGGAATGGGTCGACCACGTCGCGACGGACTTCCCGGATCTCAATGTGGTGATCCAGCACGCGGCATGGCCGTACTCACGTGAAGCGGTTGGTCTCGCTTACAAACGGCCCAATGTCTATCTGGTTCCCGGTCAGTACATTCACTACGAATTCGCTGGCTCGGAAGATTACATCAAGGCGGCCAACCGGCAATTGTCCGACCAGATCATGTACGGCAGCGTCTATCCCAACTGCGGGCCGCTGACCGAAGTGATGGAAATCGTCGATAACCTCGGCTTTGTCAGTGACGAGATTAAGACCAAGTACCTGGAAGGAAACGCGCGCCGCCTATTGGGATTGGTGGAATAGGGGGTACGCGGAACTAGCAGTCCACGGATTTTCAACTAATAGACGAGTTCGTCTTCACTGCTGCCGTCTACGATGAGGACTTCGCCCGCGTCCGCGAGGTCCTTGCACTTGGAGACAACCTCGCTCTGCGCTTCGTCGACATCCTTGAGTCTGACCGGACCCATGTTATCCATGTCCTCGCGCAGGATCTTGCCCTGGCGTTCGGACATGTTGCTGAAGAACAGGTCGCGGATGGACTCCGAGGCACCCTTGAGGCTGACGGCGAGTTGCGTCTTCTCGACGTGGCGCAACAACGTCTGCACACCTTGCGGATCCAGCTTCGCCAGATCCTCGAAAGTGAACATCAGGGATTTCACCCTATCGGCGGAATCGCGATTGCGTTCTTCCAGCATGCCCATGAAACGCTGTTCGGTTCCACGGTCGAAGCTGTTGAAGACGTCGGCCATCATCTCGTGCTGGTCGCGTTGGCGGGTATTGGCGAGGGTCGCCATGAACTCTTCACGCAGCGTGTGCTCGATGGCGTTCAGGACTTCTTATTGAACGTTGCCCATGCTGAGCATGCGCGTCATGACCTCGCCGGAAAAATCTTCGGGCAGTGCTGCGAGCACCCGCGAGGCGTGTTCCGAGCTCAGTTTGCTCATGATGACGGCGACGGTCTGGGGATACTCGTTCTTGAAGTAATTGGCGAGAACGCCTTCGCCCACGTTGTTCAGCTTATCCCACATGGTACGGCCCGCCGGACCGCGAATATCTTCCATCATTTCGGCGACCTTGTCCGCCGAAAGGGTCTTGAGGAGCAATCTCTCGGTGCTGGCGTAAGTGCCAACCAACGAACCCGTTCCGGATACCGCCGCAGCGAACTCTACGAAGAGTGCTTCGATTGTTTTTGAATTCACTGTGCCCAGGTTGGCCATTGCCTGGGAGAGCTCTTTGAGCTCCTCCTCGTCCATCATGCCGAACAGCTTGGCCGCCCGGTCCTCACCGATGGCCATCATCAGAATTCCGGCCTTCTGCTGGCCCGTCAGACCTTTGAGTTCAGGTGCCGCCATGAAAGTTCTCCACCATCAACGCGTCTCGATCCAGCCTCAGTGTGGAAAAAGGCTGATCTTCATCAGTACGTGGGCAGATTGAGAGTCAATTGACCGTATCAAACCGCCCTAACCACTAATTTTCTATTATCGGCGTTACCGAATTGGCACGTCAATGCACGGATGGGTAGAATTTCACTTCAATTTTGCCCGATTCTTATATCTGTTCGTCTATATTCGATCGCTATTTCAGTTGTGCGGCGCTGTTTTGTGATAAGCGTTTCGCGTAGAATATCTCGATCACAAACGATCATTAGAAGCCGATCGGAGACCGCCAATGCTTTCGAAAGCTGACATTCAGCGATATCAGGAAGAGGGCCAGATTGTCTTGCCCTATCGTATCCCCGAGGAGATGATTTCCTGCATTGAGCGGCGGACGGACGAACTGATTCACGACCATCCCGATCTTTCAGCGGACTATGTGCCTGGACTGCCCGAAATCGACGAGCGGTGGCTGGCGGCTGGCAGCATTCCGGAAGTGCTGGACTGCGTCGAGCAACTGATCGGACCGGATTTCCTCAACTGGGGATCGGCGCTGTTCGGTAAGCCTGCGGGTGACGGAAAGGAAACGCCGTGGCATCAGGACGGGGAATACTGGCCGATTCGGCCGTTGGCGACGTGTACCGCATGGATTGCCGTTGATGACGCCACGCCGGAAAACGGCTGCCTGCGCGTGGTGCCGGGATCCCACAAGGATCAAACCCTGATGCCGCACATAACGGAAGAGGGCGATTACACGTTGTTCCGCAAGCTCGCGGACGAGACAGAGGCGGAAACTAATGGCCAAGATGTCGTTCTGGAACGGGGGCAAATCTCGATCCACGATGTCTATATGGTACATGGCTCTCGGCCCAATTTGTCGGCTAATTCGCGGCGCGGAATTACGTTCCGTTTCATGCCCACCACCTCGCATTTCAATTACGATCTCAACGACAAGCTCGTGCGTGATCTGGGCGTGCTGAACCTCGGCCACCGGAAACTGTTTCTCATGCGCGGCGTGGACCGTTGTGGCAAAAACCGAATCGTCGATCATCCCGCGAATCTGGATAGTTTCTGGGACGGGGCAGATGTCTCGGTGGCAGCGGAATAAGAGCTAAAATCGGGTCAACTCGCGCCGTACGCGACTTGAGGCGTGTTGCTTCCCGAAATCTTCGACACGTCGTTCTTCATCGCCCTTGCTGCCGCGTTGGGGGCGGGCATCATCCATGGGTTTGCTGGATTCGGGGTCGGGTTCGTTCTTGTTCCCGTCTTGGCGTTCGTCTTTGGACCGGTGGAAGCTGTCGCGATCAGTAGTTCTGCGTCCGTCGTGGCCTCACTGCCTCTGATTCCCGGCGCCATGCGCCGCATGGAGCGCTCCGAAGTCCTCCCTGTGCTCGCGCCGTTGCTCGTCGCGGTACCTCTGGGAGCGTATCTGCTGATGGTCGCCGATCCGCTCATCATGAGAAAGGCAATCGGCGGTCTCATAATCCTGTCCGGCTTGTTGATGTTGCGGGGATATCGTTGGCGTGGCCGGCGCACACCCAGTTTGGGGGTTGCCGTCGGCGTGATCGGCGGGGCGATCGGCGGCAGTTCGAACACGGGTGGCGCGATCGTCACGGCTTACATGTTGTCCGCGGAAGGCGATTCAGCCGTTAAACGCGCGGGTATCTTGGTTATCGCGACGGCCACGTCGGCCATCGGGTTCCTCACACTCGTCCTCGCTGGAGCGGTCGACTTGGAAACACTCACTCTGGCGCTCATTCTCATTGTGCCGAATGGCGCTGGTATATTGTTGGGTGCCTGGCTGTTCGGAAGTTCAGGAGAGGAAGTCTATCGGCGTGCCGCATTGGCCTTGCTTCTGATAATTGGTGCCGCCGCACTTATTGTCTGACCGAATTAGCCCAGGTTTCGGGTTATGCTCGGTAATCCAAACCGCTTTCCTTCAACCGCCCTTGCCGATCACGAGTCGGTACTCCCACCAGATAGGGACATGAGCCATGCCGCGTAGAAAACCTGAAGAGCTTCGCAGCCATCGCTGGTATGGGGTCGACGACCTCAAGGCATTTGGCCACCGCTCGCGCGCCAAGCAGATGGGCTATGGCAGAGAGGATTTCGCGGGCAAGCCGGTCATCGCGATCCTCAATACCTGGTCCGAGATAAATCCGTGCCATACCCATTTTCGCGACCGGGCAGAGGAAGTGAAGCGCGGTGTTTGGCAAGCCGGGGGCTTTCCCATCGAAATGCCCGCGATTTCACTTTCTGAACCATTTCAAAAACCGACGACGATGCTCTACCGCAACATCCTCGCGATGGAGGCGGAAGAGCTGTTGCGCTCCTATCCCGCTGATGGAACCATTCTCATGGGCGGCTGCGACAAGACGACGCCTGGGCTTTTCATGGGCGCGGCAAGCATGAACGTCCCCACGATCTTCATGCCGGCGGGGCCGATGCTGCGGGGCAACTGGCGCGGCAATACCCTCGGATCAGGCAGCGATCAGTGGAAGTACTGGGACGAATTGAAGGCGGGCACGATCACCGAACAGGACTGGGAGGAGGTCGAGGACGGAATCGCCCGTGCGCCCGGCACATGTATGACCATGGGCACTGCGGCGACCATGATGTCGGCGGCCGAGGCTTTGGGCGTCACGATGTCGGGCGCCAGCTCGATCCCTGCGGTGGATTCCAACCATGCCCGTATGGCGACCGCCGCCGGCCGGCGGATTGTCGAATTGGTGTGGGAAGACATGAAGCTGTCCGACATCGTCACCGAACATTCTTTCGAGAACGCCATCACGGCAGTCATGGCGCTGGGTGGGTCTACCAACGCCATTATCCACCTCGTTGCCATGGCTGGTCGCCTGGGCGTCATGCTCGACCTGGAACGGTTCGACGAGATTTCACGCAGAACGCCATGGCTCGCGAACATTCGTCCGTCAGGCGAATTCCTGATGGAGGATTTCTATTACGCAGGCGGCCTGCGCGGACTGCTCGGGGAATTGAAAGACCTGCTGCATCTCGACTGCGTCACGGTGAACGGACAAACGCTGGGGCAGAACCTGGAGGGCGCGGATATCTACAACGAGGACGTCACCCACCGGCGCGCAAACCCGTTGTCTGAGGAAGGCGGTCTGGCCGTGCTGCGCGGAAATCTGGCGCCGGACGGCGCCGTCATAAAGCAGACCGCGGCAGATCCTACTCTCCACGTACACACGGGCCCCGCCATAGTGTTCCACGACCGGGCCGACATGGCGGCGCGTATTGACGATGACGACCTGTCTGTCACGAAGGACTCGGTTCTGGTGCTGAAGAACGCGGGTCCGCAAGGCGGTCCCGGCATGCCCGAATGGGGCATGTTACCCATCCCCAGGAAGCTTCTGAAAGAAGGTGTCCGCGACATGGTCCGTGTTTCCGATGCGCGCATGAGCGGGACTTCTTACGGCACTTGTGTGCTGCATGTTACGCCCGAGAGTTTTGTCGGCGGTCCACTGGCCCTGGTACAGGACGGCGACATGATCGAACTCGATATTCCCGGACGGAAGTTGGTGCTGCAGGTCGACGACGCTGAACTCGATCGCCGCCGGGCCTCGTGGTCGCGGCCGCCCAAGAAATTTGAACGTGGCTACGGCACACTATTTGCGGACCACGTGACCCAAGCCAACGAGGGCTGTGATTTCGACATCCTCGCCGGGACCGAGCGCACGCCGAGCCTGAAATTTACTGAAGTTGAATTGGGCGGTTGACTGGGCGTGGCTTAGCCGACCTGAAACTGCCAGCTGTTGCCGTGACTGACGATACGGTCGGCGTGGCGAAATGCGTGCCCAGCACCAGGATCTCGCCATCAGCATAGCGCTTGAGGAAGTCTCGGCGGGTGTCGCGGGCGCGGGTGACATCATGGTCGAAATTGCTGGATACGTCCGGCAGGGCGCACTGGATCGGATGATGCATCAGGTCGCCGGTGATAACGGCGCGGTCGCCGCCCGAGGCGATCGTCACGCTGACATGGCCCGGCGTGTGCCCGGGCGTCGGTTCCAGTCGAACGTCCTCAGTGATCTGATGATCCATCTCCACCAATTCGTGCAGGTTGGCTTCGATAATCGGGCGGATTGAATCCTGGTTGACCGCCGGAGTGTCCAGGACGGTTTCAGCGATATCCATTTTTACGTCGCCGGCGAT
>Ga0209403_10002392_pt1 | contig 22504 bp, 22 predicted proteins | sample ArcticOcean_MG_C_8_FD_187440 | JGI IMG/M metagenome (GOLD analysis project Ga0209403, IMG submission 187440) | Marine microbial communities from western Arctic Ocean - ArcticOcean_MG_CB11_86 (SPAdes) (version 2) | ecosystem: Environmental > Aquatic > Marine > Oceanic | place: Arctic Ocean... | reverse complement strand
CGCTGTCTGGAAAGGCCGTGGTCTCTGGGTATCAGAAGGTGATCGCACACCCTTCTGGTTTGAAGAGAACAACGGCAAACCAATCGTGGTTCATTTTCAAGTTCGACCGGATCCATTAGCAAAATAAGCGACTAGACAACCTATTGAGTCTGTCTACAACGAACCCCTTCTTGCATTTAGCGGGAAGGGGTTCTTTTTTGCCCTAGCAAGATGCCATGACCATTGATTTAAGAAGCGATACCGTTACTACTCCATCAGCAGGAATGCGTGCAGCAATGGCGCAGGCTGAGGTAGGGGATGACGTCTACGGGGAAGATCCCACGATAAATCAGCTAGAAGAAACTTCCGCAGAACTCCTAGAAACCGAAAGTGCATTATTCTGCACTAGTGGCACTCAAAGCAATTTGCTAGCTCTACTTTGTCACTGCGAACGCGGTGAAGAATACATTGTTGGTCAACAGGCGCATACCTATCAGTACGAAGGCGGTGGTGCAGCAGCGTTTGGATCAATTCATTCTCAACCACTGAATTTTGAACCCGACGGGACTTTAGATCTTGAGAAGGTCTCGTCTGTCATAAAGCCTGATGATTTTCATTTTCCACCTACACGTCTTCTCTGCTTGGAAAATACACGTGGTGGTCGCGTATTACCTCTAAGTTATCTCGATGACGCTAGACAATTCGTTAATGAAAAAAGAATCAAACTACACTTAGATGGAGCAAGAATCTTCAACGCGTCGGAAGACTTAAACGTACATGTGAAAAAGATTTCTGGTTACTTTGACTCCATTTCTTTTTGTCTTTCTAAAGGACTAGGAGCGCCTGTAGGCTCTCTCCTTTGCGGCAACAAGGATCTCGTCAACCGTGCACGTCGCTGGAGAAAAGCTCTTGGTGGAGGAATGCGTCAGGCTGGCATTATCGCTGCGGCCGGTCTTTACGCGCTTCAGAATAATGTGAAAAGACTGAGGGAAGATCACGAACACGCACAGCTACTTGCGAAAGGCCTTAATGAAATAGAACACATTAATATCGCCTCTAAAAACATACAAACAAATATGGTGTTTGTCGACGTAGGTAAAACGGATTGTAAGGCGTTAATTTCTTTTTTAAAAAGTAAGGGAATACTAATTCAAGGAACTGGCTTCCTTAGACTCGTCACCCACCTGGGCATCAATGAAGAGGACATAGCAACAGTCGTTAACGCATTCAAGAAATTTTATACTGATCAGGTTCCTACGTAATTTCTGGACCAACGCCGACCGATGCCAGTCAGCATTTCATAACTAACCGTACCGGCAAGAGAGGCAAGTTCATCTAAAGGTATATTTTTTCCTAGAAGCTCGACCAACTTTCCGGGCTTCACACAATCAAGAGGTATCTCACTCACATCCAAAGTTATCAGATCCATGGAAACCCGACCCACTACTGGGACTTTTTTTCCGGCTAAAAAGGCCACGCCACGATTACTTAGAGCTCTTGAATAACCATCTGCATAACCTACTCCAACTATTGCTAACCGAGCTGGTGCAACAATCGTATGGCTAGCACCATAACCAACAGTCACGGTTTCTGTAATCTCTCTAACCTGGATAATAATTCCGTGCAGACTCACTACAGTCTTCATAGAAGACTCATTCAAAAAAAACGGGCTTCCGCCAAACAAAGCAATCCCAGGACGGGCTAAATCACCACAGTAATCTCCATCTATAAGGCTACCTGCTGAGTTACCAATTGATGTCTTTGCTGCGGGTAGTTTATTACGTAAGTTATCAAAACGTTTTAATTGCATTGCATTTAAGGCATGAGATGGCTCATCAGCACAGGCTAAATGCGTAAGCACGTATTTGAGATTGAGATCATCTAAGAGATGTTCATTAGCAATCTGCTCCACCTCTAGCGCGCTTAACCCTAGGCGTGACATGCCTGTATCGATGTGGACTACTGTCGCAAAACCTGGTGCTGCAACACGCCAACATCTAACCTGCTCAATCGAATTAAGTACAGGCACTAAATTCGCAGCTAAGAAAGCCTCCTCTCCTCCCGGCGATACGCCTTCAAATACATAAATAGAGGCATCAGACAGAATGCCTCGCAACTCCAATCCCTCCTTGGCATTAGCAACAAAAAAATGTCGACAACCCTCTTCGAAGAGACGTTGCGCCACCGGCTCCACACCTAAACCATATGCATTCGCTTTAATTACTGCAGCACATTCAGCTGGCACAGCAGTCCTCAGAGCGCAGAAATTCTTAGCTAAAGCATTAAGATCGATGGTTAATAAGCCAGGACTAGTGATTGTGGGGTGGTTACTCATGATTTTTAGGCTACCATAGCGATCAAATTCTAACCTCGAAATATGCCACTCAGGCATACACATTTATGAAAGATACTTTTGCAGCTCTACGAGTCCATAAAACAGATGGCAAAAATCATACTAAACTAGAAAACCTAACTAATGATGATTTGCCTCCAGGCAATGTCTTAGTAGGCATTCACTACAGCACAATTAACTACAAGGACGCACTTGCAGTAACTGGCAAGGCTCCCATCATAAGGGAGTACCCTAGAATTGCTGGAATTGATCTATCTGGTGAGGTTCTAGAGTCTGAAGATGAACGTTTTAAACCAGGTCAACAGGTAGCTTCTCTTGTAAATGGTCTTGGTGAAACACGCGATGGGGGCTACGCGGAAAGAACTCGGATTAATGCTGATAATATACAGCTCTTACCCAATAATATGAGCACCCGCACAGCAATGGGACTAGGGACGGCAGGTGTCACAGCAGCTCTTGCTATTTACCGTATGGAACAGAATGGTCAACACCCAGGCCTTGGCCCTATCCTCGTAACTGGTGCAACCGGTGGGGTAGGTTCTATTGCAATTGATCTGCTCAGCAACCGAGGTTATGAAACAGTGGCTCTAAGCGGCAAACCTGAACAAAGTCCATTTTTAAAATCTCTTGGTGCAAGTTCAGTCATTGACCGACAGGAGTTAGAATTAGAATCCAGACCGCTCGGTCGAGCGTCATGGGGTGGTGCAATCGATAATCTTGGAGGAGATATTCTCTCCTGGCTTACACGCACTACCAGACCCAGAGGCAATATTGCAAGTATTGGACTCGCGGCAAGTACTGATCTTCAGACTACTGTGTTGCCATTTATCCTCAGAGGGGTAACTCTAATTGGCATCAGTCTCGAAGCTCATATAGATCTTCTGGAAGTTATGTGGGAACAGCTTGCTAACGATATGGCACCAAGAAATTTAGATGCCATCATCACTCAAGAGGTTACACTTCAGGAAGTACATAAGTGTTTTGATGCTTATATCGATGGTGCAGTCACGGGCCGCACCTTAGTAAAGATAAGATGATTTCAGATCCGAAGTAATCAAAACTTGCTATACCTTGTCAGGCAGCTTGCCATTCTCATCTGCGAAAGTGATATTCATAAGGCGTACCTGCCTGGCGAGCGTTGAGCCAAATTGTCAACATGCCCTCAAGAACATGGGCTGCGCGGATTGGTCCAACGTCTAAAGGCTCAAGACCCATACCGGTTACTAACTCAGCAACCTTAGCTTTTGCACCCTCATCATTACCAACCAAAGGAATAGTTACCGGGCCTCCAGGCTCAATCATAGTAGCCGCAGGCAATACATTAAAAGCCTTAACAACATATGCATCTGGGACAAGCTCTTGAATCATCTCTCCATTGGATTTTTCAGCCGTGTGATTAAAGTAACCATCTTCCCCAGGGGCCACACGATTAGTTGGATCAATTAATATTTTACCTGCGAGATTGCCGAGACCACGAACAACATCCTCGGCTATAGTTCCTGGTACCGCTAACACCACCATATCTGCTGTCACAACAGCTTGCTCTGGGAGCATCACGCTGGCATTACCAACTGTCCGAGCAACCAACTCTTGAACATCAGCTCGGCCAGGCTCACGAGACCCATAAACAATATCGTGCCCCTGAGCAGCAAATTCTGTTCCCAACGCAGCGCCTACATTTCCTGTTCCGATAACGGCAATGGTATCCGCCATAGAAACAGTATGAGCTACACTCATAATGACACTCAAGAAGCTTGTGAATATTTTTTGCAATAAGGGCTTAGCCAGCATGCTAGGTCTCCGATTAAATTGTTTCAATAAAAGGGGGAAACACTGAGAGGACTCTTGAACTTCTGTGTTTATCCCTCCCCATAATAGCTTAATCATCCAAGCGACATCGATGAAACTAGAACTAACATCTTACGTGAGCTATCGTTAGTTGTGCCCGTAAAAAACCAGGAAGTAATATGGCTAGCTTTACCATCAACGACGAAAAAATAGAGGTCAAAGCCAATCCTAATACTCCTCTCCTGTGGGTAGTACGTGAGCACCTCAAGCTCACTGGCACAAAATTTGGATGTGGTGTTGGACAATGCGGTGCCTGCATGGTCCATGTTGACGGAAGCTCCACATACTCATGCATGACGCCAGTTTCAGCGGTCGAGGGGAAACAAGTAACAACTATTGAAGGGCTCTCTAGCCAGGCTGAGCAGGCATTACAAAAGGCATGGGTATCCGAAGAGGTTCCACAGTGTGGCTACTGCCAATCGGGTCAAATCATGCGTGCTGCAGACCTCTTGAAAACGAACCCAAATCCTAGCAGGCAAGACATCATCACGCATATGCGCACAAACATCTGTCGCTGTGGAACCTATAACCGAATCATTAAAGCAATTCAACGAGCTGCGGAGGAGATCTGAAATGAAAAATAAATCATTGGTTGGGTCTTCCACAACTCGTAGAGAATTCCTACAAGGGGCAAGTATTACTTTCATGGTTGGAGCAACAGGCATTATTGGAGCCTGTAGCACCAACTCCGACAATGCCTTAACTGAACTTCAGTTGCCTGCTGCTGCTAATAAGGAAATATCACCTAATGCTTGGGTAACCATTAGTGCCGATGATTCAATAACTATTATGTTTGCTGGCACAGAAATGGGACAGGGCTCTATGACTACCCTACCCTTAGTCCTAGCTGAGGAATTAGATGCTGACTGGGAAAACGTACAAGTAGACATAGTCTCTGTACATGACCCCATATACGGCAATCCAATTCGTTATACCTATTATGGTTTTCCGATTCTTTACACCGCTGGAAGCCGTACCTTAGAAGCTTATTACCCCGTGATGCGCCAAGCTGGCGCACAGGCACGAAAATTTTTACTTGACGCAGTAGCAGTTGAGTGGGGCGTCTCAGTCTCAACACTTAAAACAGAGCTCAGCCAAGTTATTCATATCGAATCTGGACGAGCTCTAAGCTATGGACAAATCACTGCACTAGCTGATGTGCCAGAAAGTCTGCCATCAGTCGATGAAAGCGAATATAAAAGCCAAGATCAGTTCAGATATTTAGGTAAAGACATCACACGAGTTGATGTACCAGGAAAATCTGATGGATCAGCCCAATTTGGAATTGATGCTCAAGTCCCCGGTATGGTCTATGCATCCGTTCTGCGGGCTCCTGTCGAAGGCGAAAACCCATTAAATGTTAATGATGATATGGCTCGAGCGGTTGATGGGGTTATAGATATTATGACTCTCCCCTATGGCGTAGCAGTCGTGGGTGAGTCTGTAGAGGCCACTTTTTCGGGTAAAAATGCTCTTGAGGTCACCTGGAGTACTACCTCACCTTTCAGAACAGCCAATCAGAACCAGTCCCTAGACGCCTATGAAGCTCATGCTAAAGATCTCACTTTTAGCACTAATAGCCCACTCTGGCAAAACGTGGGTGACATCGAACCTGCATTTTCTGCTGCGGATAATGTTATAGAAGCAGTGTATCGCACGGATCCTGCCTACCACGCTCAAATGGAACCTATGAATGCTACGGCCAACGTCTCCGATGATGGGAAATCAGCCGAAATATGGGTAAGCACACAGACACAAAGTCTTTCAATCATGTCTGCTGCCGACACCTTGGAAACCTCTATCGATCGTATAACCTTGCACCCAATGTTAATCGGCGGGGGGTATGGCCGCCGAGGCGAGTATCAGGCGAAGTATGTTGATGATGCGCTTTTGATTTCCCGCGCTATTAATAAACCTGTAAAAGTCATTTGGAGCAGAGAAGAAGATGTAAAGGATGGCATTTTCAGGCCTCTTGCGGCGCAGTTTATGCGTGCTGCACTTGATAGCGAGGGGAAAATTACGGCGCTGCACCAACGTGTTGCTACACCATCAGTATTGAGCTATTACAATGTGCCTCGCTGGGAACTTTCGGAAAGACGTGACGGCATCTCAATGAATGGCGCTCAAACAACCCGATATGATATTCCTCACATTCGTGCTGAGCACCTCATTATGGACCGGCACTCACGAGTAGCCGCTTGGCGAGGCGTCGGTTCCAGTTATACACGTTTTGCCAATGAATCCTTTATTGATGAACTAGCCCATCAACAGGGCGCTGATCCTCTGCAGTTTCGAATTGACCTTGCTCGTAATAATCCCGATGGTAAGGAGGTGCTGGAGGAAGTTGGACGGATGGCAGAATGGTCTCGCCCAAGAGAAGGTAGGTCTTTGGGCGTCGCATTATCTGACTATGGAGGTGCCTCCGTTGCTGCGGGTATAGCCGAGGTTTCAGTTAATGAACAAACCGGTCATATCCAGGTGCACAATTACTGGATGGTGATTGATGCAGGATTTCTTGTTGCACCAAGAAACGTTAATGCACAAATGGAAGGTAACGTTATCTTTGGTCTTAGCAACGCCTTAAAAGAACAAATCACCATTAGTGACGGTATGGTTGATCAATCTAATTTTCATGACTACCAAGTTATGCGTATTGATGAAATGCCTGATATTCATGTAAAAGCACTGATCAACACTAAATCACCGAGTGGTGTTGGTGAGTTAGGTTTGGCCACAACAGGTGCAGCTGTTGCAAATGCAGTTTTTGCTGCTACTGGGGCAAGGGTAAGGGAACTGCCATTAACCCCTGATCGGGTATTGGCAGCACTTCTAGGGTAAATCTCATTACATTAGAAACCCTGTAACCGAGCCCCCAAAATATCTAACGAGCAGCTAGCTCTCCACCCCAAATTTCTCTGTACTGCAAAGGAGATGAATAAATAAGCATTGCGTCAAGATTCATACGATCGAAACCTGTCACCTCATAGAGAGCTTCAAAAGCCATATTTCCATCTTTATTATCAAGCGCAACCGCTCTCTCCAGGACTGCTATATCCGTTCGAGTTGTGATAGCTTCTGCAGTATGCATCACACCAGAATCACGTGTGCCAGCAATGATTAAAAAACGATTTCCATCAGGTCCAGGAAAGGTGGAAACTAAACCATAGTCCTGATAATTACTCTCTTCAGGAATGCCCGCACCACTGGCATAGTACTCACCACTAGCGTTATTAATTAATTCATCGAAACTCTCACCAACACTCAAACCAGATGATGCAAACACAAAATCCATAAGTGTTCCAAGAGCACTAATATAGCCCACATAAAGAATGTCATGAGACTTCAGATCTGCCACCCTAAGTTCTGACATTGTTGTAACTCTAACTTCCTTATTAGAGGTATAAACCACACGTAGCAAATCCTTAAGGGCAAAAGCAGTTCCCTGGGGCAGGTAGGTTAGATCAAGATCTAGATAATTTTCTTGCAAACCAGGTTCACTAAAAAATAAGTCATCAAGATCATTACTTGAATTAATATCAAACTCCCTGAGCAAACGTCTTACACGTCCAAATTCATCAAGCTCGCCAAAGATATAGTAATCCCCAACTACAACAAGAAGAGGAAAGTCATCTCCAAGAATGTCCTCCCAAACCGGGGACTCGGCTGCCTGCTGATAGATACTAGGTAAAGGCCTATTCCAGTCAAAAAGAAAATACATAGCACTAGAAAAAACGACCAGACCGGCGATAAAACCAATTCCTATTTTTTGCATCTCATTAATACCGCTATGATTTTTATATGGCTCAGGAAAAACCACATCAAGGCGGTATTGCCCCTTAGCAACCCTCAGACGCTGACCATCTTTACGCGATTCTTCGGCATAGTACTTATCAAGTTTCTGGCGAAGGTTATGCACATAAACACGCACAAGAGAGTCCTGATTTGGATCAAACCCTTCAGTCTTATCGAACACATCTATGGCTATATCGATCTCTCTAGGCCGCTGACTTTTCTCGGAACATTGGGCCAAATAGGAAAGTAATCTTTCATAGACATGAGAGCGGCCGAGCGCCCCACTCTCTATGAGCTTCTTCACTTCTTCAGTAATGATATTAGACGAGCCCATGATCTTAATGGCATGCGTGATTTGAACTTAGAACGCCACTCTAGCCTATCTTTAACAGTTAATAAACTTGTTCTAACTGCTTATTTTAAAAGAAAAAGCTAACTAACAAACATAAATCTCACTTACTCACCACGCTGCTTTTTTTCTATAACTGGCAATAATGTAAAGCCTGTAAAAGAAAACCTCTGCACACGTCTATTCTCAGGCTGCACAGGAGTAACTTCTGCCGTATAAAGATTACCTTTCGAGTCAACGGACAAATGATGAAGAGTACCAAACTGTCCAGACTCCGAGCCCCAGGAACCAAATGAATCAAGAAATGCTAGCGTCTTACGATCAAATATCATTATCTGTGCCTGACTTCGATTAGCCACGTAAAGATAACGTTGTTCAGGATCATGTGAAAAAGCAATTCCCGCAGCTGTTTGACCATTTCCACAATCTGGTGCATGGCATTCGCGTCCAATAAAAACCTGATCTATGTATAACCCTGTGGTTGTAAAAACCTGAACACGCCTGCCACCTCGATCTGCAACATAAACTAAACCATCTTCTGAAACTTTTATCGCATGCACCGGCGGGACAAATTGTGAATGGCCGTCTGGACCCATAGCATTTGGAGAAGTTGAAGGCTCATCTGATGGCACGTTACCAAATGCCCCCCACATACGCTTGAATGCTCCAGTATCTGCATCAAAAACAACAATTCGTTTATTGCCATATCCATCCGCTACAAACAATTCATTGGTCTCCTCATATACAAACATATCAGCCGGTCGCCAGAGGTTATTCGTATCAGAATTCGTTTTGAGTTGCCCTCCTTTCCCAATTTGCATAATAAACTCACCGCTCTTAGTGAATTTTAAAATTTGATCTTCCTCACCATTACCACCGATCCAAACAAAACCATTGGGATCTATATGAATTCCATGCTCTCTCTCCGGCCAGTCATAACCTGGGCCTGGACCACCCCATGCCTGCAAAAAGTTCCCTACCTCATCAAATTCTAATACCGGAGGCGCCGCTCGTGGTCGTTCCTTATCGCTTAGTGTATTGGGTCGCTGAAGCACCCATAGGTGCCCTTCATCATCAACCCAGGTACTAGATACAATAGCCATAATCCATGGACTAGGTAACTTCGCCCAAGATCCTTCCGCATGAAACTGAGGAACTTCTTGAATGCTTGTATTAGCCTGAGCAAGCACAGTCCTTTCAAGAGTTATCTGACCTACTGCACTACTAGCTATTCCGAAGAATAAAGTTAAACCCACTCCAACTACTTTTTTCACTATGCCCACCTTCTGTATTCTAAAAATAATGTGATCAAATGTCTTTTTCTCTTAATATACTCCAGTGTGATAGGTTCTCGTAGCTTTAACATAGGCATATTCTTGATATCCAAAAAGCTCATCAATTATTCATCATACGCTCCACCTTTCGGAGCCTCAGCGTCTAATCCTTCTTTCTCTAAACAAGCATAATGAGTGGAATATCCTATACTTGGCATTACACCCTAACAACAATGCTGGATCCATTTAATAATGAAAAAACAGGATAAATAAAGTGAAAAATACCAATATTTACAAATATTTACATTACTTTTTTAATATATCACTTGCAATAGGATTAAGCGTAGTAATAGTTGGATACGCCCAAGAACCAGCAGTCGATTCGTCTCCCGTTGTCCTGCCTGGGCATAGGTATGACTTGCCAGCAACACTCATCAAAGCAAATGAAATTGAAGAACAAAAACAACAAATGCTCATAAATGAAGATCTTGATGTTCCCATGGTCATGGTCAAAATGGGTGGAGGTTCAGATGTTTATCAAGTTGGCGTAAGTCTGGTCACTAGGCAAAAAGGACAAGCAAATACGAACTATGCTGTCCACGATGATGTCTCTGAAGTCTATTACGTGGTTGAAGGAAAAGGACGCATAAGCGTCGGCGGCACTATAGACGACTGGGAACGGAGGCCAATCAGCGTCTGGAATGGTCTTGGCAGCAGAGGCACCACTGCTAGCGGTGCTACAGATATGACTATCGAAAAAGGTGATGTCTTAATAATACCTGCAGGGACGCCACACAAATGGATCCTATCGGAAGAATTAACCTCTTATGTTGTTGTGCGGGGTGATCCAGATGCTGTCACTCCATTGATTGATTTTGATCCAACTCAGTTTGTCGCACCTGAGCTATAAGCTGAAGTTCACCTTATATATAGGAACGAGGATAAAAAGCATTGAACATACTAGTTATATGCATATTTCTTGCCGTTGGAATTAGCTCGACGCTTCTAGCACAACAAAACATACGTCCTCCCGGTATATACAAACCCTGGGACCAAATAACCTCAGAACTCAGCCAGTCGGAATCCCCGCTTGGAATTGTTGCAGGGCAATCTACAGTAGTGGTTACAGCAGGCGGGGGCCGTATACTTATTCGGCGCCGTCAGGCAGGGCCAAACAATGCTAGTGTCCATGACAAAGCCACTGAGATTTATCAAATAATCGCTGGATCTGGCACCTTTATAACCGGAGGCATAATCCCAGACTCTGATAACCGCACAGCAGGAATCAACGGCGGAGTAGCTCAACAGGTACAAGCGGGTGATTTTGTAATCATACCCCCGGGCACGCCACACTGGTTTAGTCAGATTAATGGATCGATTACATACATGGAAACACGCTTCTCTGCTTCACCTTAGCCACAATAAGTAGTTCGGCAATCAATCAGCGGTTTCTTCTAAAGCAATAACCCGGGCTTGCGCACACTCAACAATCATAGACCAGTAACGCTGAGCTTGGTCCTGACCGTAAAGCAACGGATTAGAACCATCTGGATTATTTCGAATCACTTCCATATCCGCCAGCGTGTCTTGAAAAATTCCAGCGTGAGTATTTAATATACCTCGAACATTTCTAGGTTTAGCAATGTTATTCATGATGTGCTCAAGCGCATCAAATGCCTCACGGTCAGGAGTTTGTATAGCTCCAGAAAGCAACATCACCATTGTTGGCTCACCACGCCAAACCACAGGAATAAACATTGCTAAGGACCCCGGTGAGTGCCCAGGCTCCAAAGCAAAGCTTAAGGTTGTGTCCCCTAACGTCAAAGTAGAACCAGTAATGATATCCATATCTCGGTTAGCTAGAGGTCGATCTGAGCTCTGAGCCGGTAAAGTTGCATCCCAATCCGGTTTTCCCATCGCCACTTTTGCGCCATAGGTTCTTTGCAAATAATTGGCGCCGCCTGTGTGATCCGTTTGACCAGGATGTCCATGCGAGAGAACGATGTACTTTATCTGAGTTGGATCAAGCCCAGCCCTCTGCATGCTAGGGATAAGGATATCCCGGGCCTCTTCTGTGGAATTCAGGGTGTCGATAAGGATCAGACCTTCATTTGTTGTAATAACGAAAGCCCCCTGGGATGTGGGACCGAGGTACCACATATTGTCGAAAACCTGAGTTGGCTCGACAGTGTAGTTTTCAATAGGTGGCAAGCCGGCCCGTTGACGCGCTAAGGCAGCACGTTCTGGGCCCGTATTGGTGCAAACACTCTCATACTCCCTCTGCAAATCGCCACCTATAAAAGCGCTTGCATCTTCAACTAACCTCTGAGCCTCAGCAGATGCCGTGAACTGTTCTGCTGTTGGAAAAAGTACTCGCCTAACGCGCTGCGCAGAAGCTGAGGTTTGCAGAATCAATACAAGGCTGATAGCCATAAACATTCCGGTCGCAACTCTTTTAAACATGCTCTCCTCCAAGATCCACAAAAACTGTTCGTTCTCTGCAACCGGCTCGCCCTGTAATACAGGGAAGATTGCTTAGTTCTAATGATCATAGCCACCGGTTGTAAAACGGGCAAGAAATTAGATCTATTTAACTAATTCATGAATAGACTGCGCACAGACCTATCCGTTTGAGTCAACCTGCTATAGCATTCAGAGTCTGTTTAATTTTTAATCCAGAATGAGCCGCTATACATACTGGGATCATAAAAGTTCCGAGGGAGGAACTAGAGAATGAAAATAACGCTTATGGAAAACATAATAAAAGTAACAGTAGCTTGCGTAATCACACTACTAGTCGCTTGTGGACAACAATCGACACCCACTCCTCCCGCTCCTCCTGCCACTCCTCCTAATCCAGTCCAGATTGACGCGGATGACATTGGAGGTGTGGTTACGAGTGTAAATGGGCCAGAAGCAGGTGTCTGGGTAATCGTTGAAACTGCTGACCTTGGCACTGGGTTCATCAGAACTGTCGTTACTAATGAATCGGGGCATTATCTCGTTCCCGACCTTCCATCAGCTAATTATGATGTGTGGGTACGAGGCTATGGGCTAGTTGACTCCCCTAAAACACAATCTTCTCCGGGCCAAAATTTAGACCTAACAGCAGTGGTGGCACCAAATGCAGCTGCTGCTGCGCAATACTACCCGGCTGGCTACTGGGCTTCTTTGATGGAGATTCCTACTACAAACGCCTTCCCTGGTGAAGGCCCCCAGGGCAATGGCATTTCCACAAATATGCATACCCAAGCGCAATGGCTACAGTGGCTTAAAACTGGCAGCTGCTATACATGTCATCAGCTTGGAAATAAAGCTACTCGAGAACTATCCGAGAACCTAGGGGAATTTCCAGATTCTGTATCCGCATGGGCTCGACGCATTCAGTCTGGGCAAGCTGGCGCCCAGATGGCTAGCCAGAGTGGGGTGTTTGGTCAAAGCGCATTCCTGGGAATGCTTGCTGACTGGACTGATCGCATTGCTGCAGGCGAACTACCACCAGCTCCACCTCGTCCAGAAGGTATTGAGAGAAACGTGGTAGTCACACTATGGGACTGGGCGAATGAAAAGGCTTATCTTCATGATCAAATATCAAGTGATCGAAGAAACCCACAAATTAATGCTGGAGGATTGATTTATGGATCTCCCGAACTAAGCACGGATCTTATGCCTGTATTGGATCCTGTTCGAAACACTGTCACTGACATTCCACTAACCACAAGAGAGGAATTACCGCCCCAAGCTATGCAAGCCATGTTACAACCGTCACCATATTGGGGTGATGAGGTTATATGGGATAGCACAACAAATGCACATAACCCCATGTTTGATCAGGACGGACGTGTATGGATGACGGCTAAAGTCCGTCCTTCGGAAAATCCTGATTTCTGCAAGGCAGGGTCAGATCATCCATCAGCAGTGTTGGAGCCACTTGATTCTGCAGGTCGACATGCTTCCATGTATGACCCGGAAACCGGAGAAGTGCATCATATCGCCACCTGCTTCAGCACACATCATCTAAATTTTGCAAATGATGAAAACAACACTCTTTGGTTTAACGGCTATGCCAGTCAGGTTGTTGGTTGGCTCGACACCAAAATGTGGGATGAAACAGGTGATGAACAAGCCTCTCAAGGGTGGACTTCTCTGATTCTTGATACGAACGCCAACGGAACAAGAGACGAATACGTTGGTCCAGATGAGCCGATCGATCCCACAAAAGATAAAAAAATTACTGATGCGTTTTATGCCTCTGCCCCAGCTGTTGATGGTTCCGTATGGGGATCTATTCTGGGTTTTCCAGGCGCAATTGTCAGGCTTGATCCTGGCCTCAATCCTCCAGCAACTGCACTTGCTGAACGATATGAGTTGCCATGGGATGAAGCCACTGCTGCCGTTAATGGATACAGCCCACGCGGCATGGATATAGATAGCAATGGAGTTGCTTGGATGGGTCTTGCCAGTGGTCACATGGCTAGCTTTGATCGCAGCAAATGCACTAATCCTTTAAATGGCCCGAATGCTACAGGAAGACACTGCCCTGAAGGCTGGACTTTTTATGAAGAGCCTTTGCCTCAGTTTAAAAATGTGACTGCCTCAGGTAGCGCCGAGGGCAGTTATTACACTTGGGTCGATCAATTCGACACACTTGGCCTAGGCGCCAATACACCCATTAACACAGGCAATCAGTCTGAGGGGCTACTTGCCTTAGATGATGAAGAATGGGTCGTACTTCGTGTCCCCTACCCCATGGGCTTCTATATGAAGGGCATGGATGGTCGAATTGACGATCCTAGTCTCGGCTGGAAAGGCAAGGGCGTATGGTCTGCCTTCGGATCCCGCACACCCTTTCATATGGAGACAGGCAAAGGGACGTTACCTAAAGTAGTGCATTTTCAGGTTCGTCCAGACCCGCTAGCAAAATAATAAACACATTAATTGGGCACCGAAGATCGGTGCCCAATTAGTTTTTTTAACCTTTATTACTGAAAGAAACACCTAAAAAAGAAATCCTCTGCGCCGCTGTTAGCCTCCCGACCGCCTTCAAATGTCTAACTTCGCTATCTGTTTTGGAAGATGCAAATCTTCTATCCATGAAGGCTGTGTAATCCTCACCAGCAAACTTACCTGCACGCATTGCAGGATCGATTTTCGTCATATAGCATTTGTTAAAAAGCAAGATTCTCTACGAAGGATTAACGACCAAGTAACTGCCAATTTTGGCGCTTCATTTCTACCGGGCGGTTCTGAATCTTACTTGGTACGCAGCATGCCTGCCGTTGCTTTGAGAGCAGGCATTAGTTTCAAGGTTGGTAAATCCTATGCGTCTTCCTCTGCCAACAGAATGTCCACTTTGAACGATGATACATGGAATTCATATCAGCTATCTGAAGCTCAACGAGAGGTCGATGGTCTCCGTAACAAGGTTGCTCGTCTAGAACCTTTCAAGCCTGAATAGAGCCTGTTCTACTCGACAAATACGCAGGTTCTTTCATGCAAGAAATTCGCATTGCCACCGGATACAAACGAGGTTCATTTGAATGTTTTTTACTAAGAGAGATGCCCAAAGAAGCAATACTTTGCCTGATTTGGTTTGCCCCTGTTGATCAGCAATTACATATCAAAAAAACCGTCATCGTCTGGCCGTGCCACATGGCCGTCCCAATCCTTGATAGTCCCATCTCTGGCCTGAAGGAAGCCGAGGAGACAACCGGCACCCTCATCCCTAAGCTGATGGCAACGCACTTTAAGTGTGTCACCTTGGGCTATGTAATCGTAGGTGATACCGAGCCTTGATAAGCTGACACGGTTTGTCGCCTCAAGTGCCCATTCAACCTTATCGCCATTTTCATCTGTAACTTCCAGAAAAATCCACGAATGCGGGTTAATAAGATGCACTTCATTCACAACACCTTCTAGGTCTATAAATGTCTGCTTATAATTGCCATGAGAATGATGCGCCCATGCCGGCAATGAAAGCGCTAGTACTAGCGTACCCAAAAAACTAAATAACCTAGAAGACATATTCACCCTCATTAGAAGCCCTCAGTAAAAAAACGTTTTTTATCGATTCCTATAAAGCCTTAGACGAGGCCTTAACGTACACGAGGCGGAAGGTCAGTCCACTCTCTAGTCGAATTATGGTAAAGGTATTCATAACGAAGATTCGCACCATCTTCATCAAGAAACCCTAAAGACTGTTGAAAAAAACCTGGACCTCGCACACCATCAGGAGCCGTAGCTTCGATGATATATAAACGATCGTAATGTAGATACAAAGATGCATATGTACGGGATTTATCAGGATTGGTAAGCTGAAGTTGCAATCCTTCTACAAGATTCGTGAAGTTCCATATAAAGCTAGTCACCTCTGAGTCTCTCTGAAGATACTGCCATGCTCCATATACCATAGATCCCTGAGTATCTACTCTCCAATAACCAATTCCGGTGGTAAAGCTACCAAGACAGGTCTCAGCTCCATCAGGGCAATCAATCTCTCCAACTCTCTCAGCGTGTATTCTCTCTGCCTCACGATAATCAACCACCGTCATCGAGTAACTTCCTCGTGGGCTTTCTGAACTAAAAACACGAGCCGGCAACATGGCGCCATACTCAGATTCCCAAGTGGTATCCTCTATTATTGGGTCTCCTGGAAAATTAAGAAAAAAACCATCTTCATAACCGCTGTATTCAATCCACCCTTGAGCAAATGAAGCCCCGGAAAACAGCAGCAGCATTGCAGATGAAAGCAGATAACTAGATTTTGGCATTTTTTCTGTCCTCTTTTAGCCTATGACGGCTGAATGCATAGCAATCAGGGCGTATTACTTACTTATAGACAGAGTTTACCGAGTAAACGAGATCTATGGAATACAATTAATAAGTTAAGTTCAAGGTGCTAAGACAAACTCCCCCTGTCCAATCACGTTAAAAATCAATAGTCCACCAATAACAGCAAAATAGGCTAAACCAAACCGACTCTGCAGGAGAGCCGTTCAGATCCTTTTGGTAGTTTCCAAAAATAGGCGCCCCCAAGTAGCGAGGAAAAAGGCATCACTTGCTCATCCATTTTTTCGGGTCACCATAAAATCAGGCTAGCAGCTTAAACTCATAACTCTGCCGACCAGTCTTTCTCTTCTAAAAGCGTCCTAATCTTATGAAGAAATGCAGCCGAATAAGACCCATCGACAGCTCGGTGGTCAAAGGACTGGGATAGGATGCCGACAGGACGAATAGCAATAGAATCGCCGGTTGAATCCTCGATAACAACCGGACGCTTTTTAATAGCATCGATTGATAAAATACCTACCTGAGGTTGATTGATAATCGCCCCCGTAAGCAACGTTCCAAAAGAACCATTATTAGAAAGCGTATAAGTACCACCAGAAAGTTCGTCAGCTGAAAGCTTTCCCTCGCGAGCTCCCATACTAATCTCGTGAATCCGACGCGCTAGACCCATGACGGTCAATCCGTCTGCATCGAAAATTACAGGCGCAACCAAACCTTTAAAATTTAGATCTACGGCAATTGATAGATGGATTCCCTTGTGCAAAATGAGTGCCTCACCATCAACACTTCCATTCAGCCGGGGAAAATCTCGTAAAGCCAAACATGTGGCTCTAGCGATAAATGGCAAGTAGGTTAGTGAATATCCATTATCCGAACGCCAGCGTTCCTGATGAAAAGACCTGGCTGCATCCACAGAACTAAAATCAGCTTCCACTGCCTGGAAGACATGCGGGCTTGTCACCTTGGATCGCACCATATGTTCAGCCGTTACGCGTCGGATACGATCAAAAGGAACGCGATTACTATCACCTAATGGCTGCAGCACGGGTTTTACAGACGGTTTAGTTAAGCGATTATCTAGAAAAGCCATTACATCGCTTCTTGTAATCCGGCCATCTTTACCAGACCCTAGAACCTCATTAACATCAATCTGATGTTCAGTTAGCAAACGCCGCACCACCGGAGAAAGCTTCAGCCTACGTCCTGACTGGCCAGACTCAGGAGAATTTATAATTTTTTGGGATTTTAATGTCTCCGCTATGAAATTATTTTGTGTCAACTCTGGAGTAGAATTTTTCTTTTCAACGTTAGCAAGTTGCTCGGATGAACCGCTATCAGCATCCTGGTTATTAATGACGGCAAGTATCGTTCCGACATCCACAGTTTCACCTTCTGAAACCAAAATGGATCCGATCACCCCTTCTACAGGGGAAGGTATCTCTACTGCTGCTTTATCGGTTTCAACATCGACAAGAATTTCATTTTTAGCGACTATATCTCCTTCTTTTTTATACCATATAGCCACCTTTCCTTCAGCGACAGTCTCTCCTAACTGGGGCATCAAAACATTCATAGCAACTCAATCAACTAGTTTTTTTATATTCTGTACAATTCGCTCTGGACTAGGCATAACCGCATCCTCGAGTTCATCCGCAGAAGGCAAGGGAATATGCGGCGTTGTAATACGCACTATAGGGCCATCCAGATCCCAAAAGAGTTCCTCTGCTACGATGGATGCAAGCTCTGCACCCCAGCCACACAATCTAGGATTCTCTTCTACCGTAACAAATCGGCTGGTTCGGACTACTGAACCCAGAATAGTTTGAGTATCTAATGGGACCAGGCAACGCACATCCACAACCTCACAGGATATGCCATGCTGGTCCTGCAGTATCTCTGCTGCCTTGAGTGCACGTGGAACCATGGCCGCCAGTGCAGCGACCGTTACATCAGTCCCAGCACGGACGATACTTGCAACACCCAAGGGTTCAATGTGCTCCCCATCAGGAACCTCACCCTTAACCGAATAGAGAGACTTTTGTTCAAAAAACATCACAGGATCAGGATCCCTAATCGAAGCAGCCAATAACCCCTTAACATCTGCTGGATTAGACGGAGCAACAACCTTCAGACCAGGAATAGCCATTGCCCAATTTTCTACGCTCTGGGAATGCTGTGCGCCAAAGCGACTCCCGCCCCCATTTGCACTACGAAGGACCAATGGAAAACTGCATTGACCGTCTGTCATATAGCGAGTTTTTGCTATCTGATTAGCAACTAAATCCCAGCATACCGCGAAAAAATCTGAAAACATTATCTCTGCAATCGGCCTAAGTCCTGTCATTGAGGCACCCATTGCAGCCCCGATAATAGCTTGTTCTGAAATTGGAGTATCCTTCACTCGTTCAGGCCCAAATTCCTCTAAAAGTCCAGCAGTTGTCTTAAATACACCCCCAGCTGCAGCAACATCCTCACCGAGAAACACCACGTTTTCATCTCGACGCATCTCTTGTGCGATAGCTGCGCTTACCGCTTCACGGTAGGTTAATTGCGCCATGACGCACCCCCATCTGCCCAAACATCAATAAAAGCAATATCAGTCGACGGAGAGGGACTATTACGAGCTTGCTCTGTTGCGACGTCGATTGCTTCGTCTGTCTCTGACTCGACTTTTTTTAATTGAGTCTCTTCTATTCCCAACCCGATTAGTCGCTCTCGGTACATAGGTATCGGATCCTTATTAAGCCAGGCCTGCAACTCCTCATCCGGGCGATATTTACCAGGATCAGCGCGGGAATGTCCGCCATGACGATAAGTTTTAGCCTCAATCAGGGTCGGTCCACCACCCTCTCTTGCTTTGGAAAAGGCGGTGTTAGCTGCCTCATAAACCACATCAACATCATTTCCGTCTATAACGATGGCCTCAAGTCCATAGGCTGATGCACGATCAGCGGCTGGGTTCTCCACAGCAGTTACATCCTTAATAGCGGTATATTCCATATAGAGGTTATTTTCGCATACAAAAATAACTGGTAACTTCCAGATTACTGCAAAATTCAGTGCTTCATGGAACGCACCGATATTTGTAGTGCCATCACCAAAAAAACAGACTGACACCTGTTTCGTTCGACGATATTGTGCAGACCAAGCTGCACCAGCTGCTACGGGCAAGTGAGCCCCAATAATGGCATAAGAACCCATAGCACCATGCTTGACACTGGTAAGGTGCATTGACCCACCCTTACCGCGTAACAGGCCACATTCTCGACCCATAAGTTCTCCCAGAATTGAAACCATGGAGACACCACGAACATAGGTATGGTTATGCCCGCGATAGGTACAAAATGTGTAGTCATCCGGCCTCATTGCAGTACCGAATCCAGATGCAATCGCCTCCTGTCCTAACGCTAGATGACTAGTTCCTTTTACAAGATTTTGCATAAAAAGATCATAAGCCCGTTGTTCTAGAACCCGGCACTCATACATTGTCCGGTAGAGACGTAATCGTGTCTCGGTGTTGATTTCCGGTTCTCCCTTGAGGCTGCCAGGAATCTGGGTTTTACCCGGTTTACTAGAGTCCTTTTTTTTCTTAGTCACAGGAAAAAACAATCCTTTATATTCAGCATATTATTAATGCTATTTAGAGCACTTTATCTGATATCAAAGCCACACTCTACTTGCGAAATTTTACACTTGATAGGCTGTTAAGAGCCAGCGAAGGAATTCTACCAGTTAAAAGGGAGTCATAAAAATCGAACTAGAGATTACAGTTTTCCAAGATTGCATCTGACAGCCAATTTCCATAAATAAATTCGCCGCAAATAAGCCGAAAATGATAAAGTTACGTTAGCGTATTAACGCTGACGAGTTACGCATTGTTCTCCATCGCAAAGCTAACATGGTGTATCCCAATGTGTTATTCCTTTCATTTGAGGCGTGGAGAGTGAGCAAAGAAGAAGTTAGTTGTAGAGGATTAACGCCAATGGGGATGTACGCTGTAGATGGAACGATTCATCTGTTTGGCAAAATTGATGCGGTGTACTGTCAAAGCCGCTGACGCGCAGTACGATTATACGGTTACAGAATAAACTACTAGAGAGAACCCTTATGACTAAGTTAAAAATCGCACTCATCCCAGGCGATGGGATTGGCATGGAGGTCATGCCTGAAGGAGTTCGTGCCCTAGAAGCTGCGGGCAACAAACACGGCATTGAATTTCACTGGGAAGAATTCGATTGGTCCTGTGAGCGGTACCTAGAAACAGGCGCTATGATGCCTGAGGATGGAATAGAAAAGCTTCGTGGATTTGATGCAATTTACCTTGGAGCTGTTGGATTTCCTACGGTTGCTGATCATGTTTCACTCTGGGGACTTTTGATTCCTATCCGACGTGAATTTGATCAGTACGTCAATCTGAGACCCGTAAGGTTATTCGAAGGTGTTCCCTGTCCTCTTGTAGGCAAGGTGGCGGGTGATATTGATTTCTATGTAGTTAGAGAAAACGTAGAGGGTGAGTATTCTGCTATTGGTGGAATTCAATATGAAGGAACGGAACACGAGATTGTTATTCAACAAAATGTGTTCACCCGGCGTGGAGTGGATCGAGTACAGAAATATGCCTACGAACTTGCCAACTCTCGGCCTGCTAAACACCTAACGTCTGCAACAAAGTCTAATGGCATTATCCACTCGATGCCCTATTGGGATCAGCGGCTAAAAGAGATGGGTAAAAATTATCCTGCTGTCACGGTTGATCAATTCCATATCGATATTCTTACAGCAAACTTTGTGCGAATGCCGGAACACTTTGATACTGTGGTGGGAAGCAATCTTTTTGGTGACATCCTTTCCGACCTGGGTCCTGCGTGTACGGGAACAATTGCCATAGCTCCCTCTGCAAACCTGAACCCAGAGAAAGATCATCCATCTATGTTTGAGCCTGTACATGGCTCTGCCCCGGATATCGCTGGCCAAGGGATTGCCAACCCTATTGGGGCAATCTGGTCTGGCGCCATGATGCTACAACATCTTGGGCACCAAAATGCCCACGACGACATCATGACGGCAATTGAAAATGTGCTGCGGGAAGGAGCATCACTCACTCGAGACATGGGCGGCAAAGCGAATACCGAAGAACTTGGAAAGGCTATAGAAAAAGCCATTTAGGAAAATTGATCGATGCTTCAAATGAGGCATTTATTTTTAACAATAGCGATAGCAGCACTGCTTAATCCATTAGTGGTATCCGGAGAGACTAGTGCGTCTCCGGATATTTTGTTTATCTCTATTGATGACCTGAATGATTGGGTTGGACCACTGGGGGGGCATCCCCAGGCCCAAACTCCAAATATGGATCGGTTAGCAGAACAGGGAATAGTCTTTACTAATGCCCGTTCACCAGCCGTACTGTGCAATCCATCTCGCACTGCGATGATGACAGGATTGCAACCCTCGACTTCTGGCGTTTACATGAACCAGCCAGACTGGCGCACTCTTGAGCTGTATCAGAATATTCGCACTATACCGAGCTACTTTCGTAATGCAGGCTACCAGACAGTTGGTGCAGGAAAACTTTTCCATAGTTCCACATATAACGCCTGGGCATACTTTGGCTACAACGATACCAACGCCTGGGACTTGTACTATCCTTCTCTTGAACGCCAGTTGCCAGATGAAATCCGTCCCCATGATAGACCTTCTAACGGAAGTCCGTTTTCTAAAAATTTTGATTGGGGAATAGTTGCTGCAGATGATCGGGCCATGGCTGATGGTCAGGTAACTGCATGGTCTGCAGATAAAATACGCGAATCTAGTGCAGGCCCTAAATTCAATGCAGTAGGTATCTATCGACCTCACCTTCCATGGTACTTGCCTAAAAAATACTTTGATCTTTACCCATTAGAACAAGTAGAGCTTCCTCCATTTTTGGAAGATGATTTGGAGATCATCATACATGCCTCTGAGTTTAATATCTTTGCATCTATAAGTACTCGAAGATTATTTGCTTTTAAAGTTTCTCCAGTTGAGGTTATATCCGCAATAATTTCTGATGACCCTGTAAAAGGATATGCCTCTGTAGCCCCCAAACTATGAACTATCTTGAATTGTGTAACTCCCTTG
>Ga0209403_10002387_pt1 | contig 22516 bp, 19 predicted proteins | sample ArcticOcean_MG_C_8_FD_187440 | JGI IMG/M metagenome (GOLD analysis project Ga0209403, IMG submission 187440) | Marine microbial communities from western Arctic Ocean - ArcticOcean_MG_CB11_86 (SPAdes) (version 2) | ecosystem: Environmental > Aquatic > Marine > Oceanic | place: Arctic Ocean... | reverse complement strand
TAGGAATGCGTCCCGGTGTGGAGGCCGAAGCCAAGGCCAATCCGGTGCTTGACCTCCAGAGTGGACGATGGGGTTTCCGGCTCGGAAGGTTCGGGTTCGAGAGTGGGTTCGGGTTCCGGCATAGGTTCCGGATCCATGACTTTGGGGGCTGGTTCCGGAGGTGCCATGGGTGCCGGCGGCGGTTCCGCTGCTTGCGGAGCAGGAGTTGGTTGGGCTGTCGGGAGCATTCGTGTGCGCCTACGGAGGGGGCGGGGATCGCCGCAAAGCTCCAAGATGACCTCGCGCTTGATCCCCACCAAAACCATGTCGGCCCGGTCATAATCGCTACAACCCTGCACGGTCTGAAGAGCAGCAGACGGAGCCGCAACCACTTGCGGAGCCGGAGGTTGGGGGCGTGGGGCTGGGGGGGCCTCCGGTTCTGGGTCGAGTTTGGCCTTGGCCTCCATTGTCGCGAGTGTCGCTTTGTACTGCGGGCAGATCGCGGCGATCATGCTCGGCTCCCAACCGGATTCGACCGCGGCCTTGACGGTTTGTGCCGAGCAGTTGAGCGCATACGTCTCCGAAACGGCTCCTTGCAGGAACACGAAGGCGGGCAGCAGCAGAAAAACGGGTTTGATCCGGAACATCAATGATCCTTTGAGATTTGCGCTTGCGTTGCAAAGTGCATGGCGGAACTCTATCGTCTGCAACTCACATCCACAAGTAAAAGCCAGAACAGTGCCAGATCAGAAAAAAGAAGTCAGAAGTCAGAATGAAGGAGCCTGACTCCTGAATGCTTCTCCATCGAGAGCAACCGCCCTCGCCTTGCTTAACGAAACAAGTTGTGGGAAATCAGACATGAAAGAGATTAATGTCCACAGCGACCATCCCCATCATTGATTTTTCGCAAGACCCTGCCCTTGTTGCTCAGGAAGTCCGGGAGGCCTACACGACCATCGGCTTCATGTACGCCAAAAACTTGCTGACCGAGTTTGCTGCACGGGATCGGGTGTTCACGGAAGCCCGCCAATTCTTCGAACTTCCACAAGCCCAGAAGGAGCGGTGCGGCTGGACGAGCGAGGCCAGCAACCGGGGCTACACCGCCGTTGAGCGCGAGAGTGTGGATCCGACTGCGCCGGGCGATCTCAAAGAGGCGTACAACATGGGACGCGAGGGCAATCCGGAGCATCCGAATCCGTGGCCCGAGGCGCTGCCTGCGTTTCAGGAGGCGCTGCAGGAATTTTACGCGGCGTGTGTGCGGATGTCCGCACGGGTGCTGGCCGCCTTTGAGGTGGGCTTGGAGTTGCCGGCAGGTTTTCTGCAAGAACGGCACGAGCTTGGCGAGTCGAACATCATGCGCGTGCTGCACTACCCACCGTTGCAAAATCCGGAGGCGGTCAAACCCGGACAACTGCGGGCCGGGGCGCACACGGACTACGGCACCCACACCCTGCTGTTGCAGGACGACAAGGGGGGATTGGAGGTGCGCAACCGCGACGGGGAATGGGTTCCGGCCCCTTGCATTCCGGACACGGTGTTGGTCAACGGCGGCGATCTTTTGGCCCGCTGGAGCAACGATGTGTTTTGCTCCACGCCGCATCGCGTCGTGCTGCCCCAAGACCTAAAACAGCAGCAATCGCGTTACTCGCTGGCATTCTTCTGCCATCCGAACTATCATGCAGAAATCCGCTGTCTGGAATCTTGCCAGACTCCGGACAATCCCGCGAGGTATCCTCCCATTGGATCGGGGGAGTACTTGCTTTGGCGCTTGAGCCAATCTTACTGAATCGGCCTCCTTTGAGGCCACAACCACAGGAGACCTCATGAAGAAGATCCTATCCATTCTCCTCACGCTCGGCCTGCTTGCCGCTTCGCAGGCGCTGGCGGACAAGCCTTCGCTTGGGTTTGTGCTCGTCGGCCCCAAGAATGACGGCGGCTGGTCTATGCGACACTATCAGGGTTTCAAGTCCCTTGAAAAGTACGGTTACAAGTCCACGTTTGTGGAGATGGTCGTGGAAGCGGACTCTGAGCGAGTCTTCCGCAAGCTCGCCCGCAAGCACGATGTCGTGTTTGGCACCTCCTTCGGGTACATGGACCCAATGGCGAAAGTCGCCAAGAAACACCCGGACACGTTGTTCATGCACGCCACGGGCTACAAGACCGCTGCGAACATGGACAACTACAACTGCCGCTTGTATCAGGCACGCTACCTCGCAGGCATCGCGGCAGGCATGTTGACCAAGACCAACAAGATCGGAGTGGTCGGTTCGCACCCGATTCCGGAGATCATCTCCAACATCAACGCGCTGACCTTGGGGGCACAGTCGGTCAATCCGAATGTGGAGGTGAACGTGATCTGGATCAACTCTTGGTTTGATCCGCCGAAGGACATGGAGGCCGCTAAGACGGTGCATGAGTGGGGCGCGGACGTGTTCTTTACGACCACGGACTCTCCCAACGTCATCACCCTCGCCCAGAAAAACTCTACTGCCGCGCAGCCGTTGTGGGGCATGGGGAACGACGCACCGATGAACTCCTTTGGTCCAGATCGCTATGCCACAGGGCCGATGTTCAACTGGAATGTCCTCTACAAGCACATCCTCGACAAAGTCGCGGCAGGCAACTACGAGGTCGAGACTCCGTTTTGGGGTCTGAAGGAAAACTGCGTGGGCCTCTCCCCGTGGGGACCGAACGTGCCCGGCACAGTCGTCAACCATGTCGAGACCGTCAAGATGAAGTGGATCAACGACGAGATGGACGTGAACTTCCCCTTCTCGGTAGGCTTCACCAAGCAGGACGGCTCCAGCGTGGAGCCGGGCATGAAGCGGGGGGGCATCGAGTCGATGGCTTACCACGTCAAGGGCGTCGTCTCTGCGTACCCCATCAAGTGATGCGGATTTCCTGAATCCCGCTCACGAGTCCCCGTGCCTGCTAGGCGCGGGGGCTGCTCTCCCAACCTTTCTTCGGGTTTTAGCACTGCAGCCCAAGCCCGGATTCGCCCTCATTCTCAGTGTGGTGCTGGTGCTGGTTGTCAGCACCGGAGTTCTGCTTTGGTTCCAGCAGTCGCTCCGATCGCGGTTTCAGTCCCAAGCCTTCCTCGAAAATCAGCAGCTTTTTCACGACGTGCAAGTGGCCGTGCAAGTCTCGGCGACCGCTTTGCAAACCCGGACTGCGGCAGCATTGCAGGCGGAGCAAACCGTCACGGAGGTCCTCACTCCAGTGCTGCCGGGCTGGACAGGCACGACCGGGCTGGACGGGAGCGACCTGCTGCTGACGCTACGGCCCCCTCCGGAAACCGGAGCCTTTGCGGTTGAGGGACTGCTCCGGATCAAGTTGCTGGAACTCTCTGCGATTTCGTGGGTGCTGTTTCAACCCGCCGAGTCCCACGTTCCGGCTTGGCTGGAACTGGATGCCACCGACCTTGCCAGCGTGGCGGTCAACCGCAGCCAGCGCTGGTTGCAAGCCGCTTCCTCCGGGATTGCTCCGGATTACACCTTCCCCGACGGCAGTCGAATCACTTGGCAGGCTTCGCAGTTTTCTGTGACTTTTGCGGACGGAACTTCACAAACTCACGTGCTGTCCGGACAGGCACTGACGATTCGGTCAGCAGGGGATTTGAGATGGGAGCTGGATTTTCAACAAGTCGGGGTGCCGTGGCTCTGGCTGGACGTGGCGGGAGACTTGAGCTTGCGTCTGCCCAGCAGTGCCCCGCAACACCTGAGTGCTGCCCCGGTGGTCTTCGCCAGCGTAGGAGGTGATTTGAAACTCCAGCGGCAGTCCGGAGGTTTCGGTGCAGGACAGCTTGGGGGCTTCTTCCGGGTCTCGGGGAGTGCTTGTGTGGAACTGAGTTCCGGACTCACCGTGTACTGGACGGGCAGCTTGGCGTGTGAGACGTATCAGGAGAGTGCAGGGCAAATCCGCTTGCGCTCCGCCGCTACGGCTCCAAGTCCGCTCCCGGAACCGTTCCTGCAGAAGGTACTGCAGCCGGATGGCATTCGGATCGTTGAGGATTAACCGTTGGGATCATCGAAGGTGAGCTGCCCCAAACGTCCTTCTCGGAAATCACGGAGCACCACCGTTGCGGCACGAACCTCGTCCACCACCCCGCCGGGTTTGAGGCAGCCACGTCGCTGGGCAATCTGTGCCAGCAATTCCTGCGGGTCCGATTCCACCTGAAGGGTGTCGAGTCGATAGCACTTCGACAGCACCTCCGGGTTTTGCGTCTGTAGGGTGCGAAGCAGGAAATCGCAGACGCGGTCGATGCCCACCACTTCGTCCTTGATCGCGCCCGTGGCCGCCAATCGGAACCCTGCCTCCATCGTCTCGATCTTCGGCCAGAGGATGCCCGGAGTGTCCAGCAGCCGTGCATCCCGCGCCAGCCGCACCCACTCCTGCCGCTTCGTGACTCCCGGACGTGGCCCGGTTTCCGCAGCTTTGCGATGCACCAGCCGATTGATGAGGGTGGACTTGCCCACGTTCGGGATGCCCGCGATGAGCAGTTTGAGGACAGGAGGATTGATCCCGCGCTTGTGGAGGTTGCCCCAGCGTTCTGCCATGAGTTGTTGAGCCAGTGGCAGGATACGCTTGAGGTTGCGGCTGGTGATGACATCGATGAAGAGGTGGGGATGCTCTTCGTTCCGCAAACGCGCCTCCCACGCCTTGGTCGCATCCGGATCGGCGAGTCCGGTTTTGTTGAAAAGCACAAGCCGACGCTTTTGTCCCAACAACTGCTCAAAGTCGTGGTTGACGGAAGTTTCCGGAATCCGGGCATCCCGCAATTCGAGCACCACATCCACCCGCTTGAGTTGCGCAGCGAACTCCTTCTTCGCCTTGAGCATGTGGCCGGGATACCAGTTGATCCTCGGCGTCTGCACTCCTGATTTTTGCTGGGGACGCGATTCGCGGGGCATCTGGTTTACCAGTAGTAGGTGGTGGTGAGCACCTGCTCGTCCGGCAGGGTGGCTTGCTCCTCTCCGTCCTGACGTGCCCGGAAGCGTTCCTTTGCCAACGCGCTGCCCTGTTCGATGATGTCCGCGATCACGTCCTCTCCAGAAACCTCGCCCTCGTCATCCTCATACCCCAATTCCGCGACCATAATCTGGTCCTGCACGGTCGCGTCCAGTTCATCAAACAAGCTGCCGACCGCCAAATCGAAGCGCCATTCCGGATTCTCGAAAAACGCCTCGGCACTCAGCATCGCCAGAAAAACCACACGATAGGGGTCCACGCCCTTGTGTTCCGCGACCGCCACCCGTAGGTCCGACCAGCGGTTGTCCTCCAGCAAGTCGGTTTCCGGATCAGCAAATCCACCCTCCTCCAAATCGACATAGGTGTACACATCAAAGTGGGTGACATACGAATCCAATTGCTCGACCAACTGTTCGTAAACCTTGTGCCCCTGCTCGGTGGGGGCAAAGCAGTTCTGCTCGTCCACACAGATCACGCCCCGCTGTTCCATGTGCTTAAGGAAGGGTTCCAGTTCAGATTCATCTTGCTCGATCAGGGCAATGCTCAGATGGTTTGGCATGGCGTCTTTGAGGGCCTGCGCCGTTTCCTCACGAGCCTGCCGGGCTGCGACGAGATCCTGCTGAACCTGCTCCAGTTCAAAGTCCTCTTCGTCCGAGCGGAAGAACTTCCCCTTCAGCACTTTCTCTTGCTCTTCAAGCTCGTCGCAAGTGTCGGCAACCTCACGGTCATCCGCCAGCGCGTTTTCGTACTGCATCAGCCGATCTAGCAGCAGCAATTGTCCAAACTCCTGCTTGTCGTCATCAGAAAAGGGGAGACGGGTGGTGTTGCTCATCAAGGGAATCGTCGGTTTGGAAGTGGATGGAGAGACACGGACTTACAAAAAGTCTTTGCCTCTACTGGAAAAAACTGATAAAGCTTAACATCTCTTGAGTGCCACTTCAACCGGCAAGCTCGTGGGGAGCAAGGAGAGGCCAGCGGCCTCCAGACGGAGGTCATGCCAGCATCATGGAGCGATGAGGAGTATTTCGTGGACGAACACGACTTGAAGCAGTACCAAATCAACATCAACGGCAACGAATTCGCTGTCGCCAGCCCTTACGGGGAGGAGCACATCCGCGAGGTGGAACGGTATCTGGAAGAACAGATGAATGAGGTTCGGGAGCAGTCCGACCTCACCAGCCCTTCGCAACTTGCGTTGCTGCTGGCCCTGAACTTCGCCGATGAAATCTTGACTCTCCAGAAGCGTCAAGTAGACTTGGATGAGTTGGAGCGCGACCTTTCGTCCATGACTCAGCGGCTGGAGTCGGCCTTGCAATCTCGATCCAATGCGGGGACAGGCGTGTGATGTGCGTGGAGACCAGAATCGCGAATGGCCTGCGGTGTGCGTGAATCAAAACTTTTGCTACCTAACGTGTCAGTGAGGGGTCAGTCCCTGAAGGGGGTGTGCCAGCCTTCCATCCTTTAGGAAGGACGCCTAATCCCTTCACACCGCACCCTATTTGTTGAGGGCCAGGTACAAAAGCCCTATTTGACACGGCACCGCGGACCTTTTTGCATTTTTCATGTCCAGCGCTTCTCCCTCCTCCTTTCCTCCGGTGCTCGTCGCCGAGTTTCTCCAGCACCTCCAGTCCAACCGCTACTCCGAAAACAGCCTCCATTGCCATCGGCTTGACCTCAAAAAATTCCTGACGTGGCTGGGGGTGTGGGACGGAGATGTGGTGGTGCGGCTCCGGGCGTTGGGCTTTGATGACCTCAACGATTACGTCGCCCACCTGCAAACCTCGCACAAGCCCCGGACGGTGGCTCGACACTTGTCCTCACTCAAGCTGTTTCTGGATTACGTTGATCAGCAGGGATTGATCCTGTCCAATCCCGTCCACCGCATGCGTTTCCCGGAGATTCTACCGGAACCCCCACAACTGCTCACTCCGGAAGAGGTGGTCGCTTTCCTCAATGCACCCTCTCCGGAGCACTACCTTGGACTCCGTGACCAGGCGATGCTCGAACTGCTCTACTCCAGCGGACTCAAGGTCAACGAGTTGCTCGGCTTGGATGTGGAGGATCTCTTTCTCGACCTCTCCTTCCTGAAGGTCCGAGCGCGGCGGGAGCGCATGGTGCCCGTGACGCCTGTCGCGGTGGTCGCCCTCCGTGGCTACCTCGAAAACGGCAGGGCGCAACGGCTCACTAATCCACAGGACCCGTGCCTCTTCCCCGGACGCAACGGGACGCGCATGGGGCGCGTTGGCTTCTGGGCGCTGGTGCGCAAATACGCCCAGCGTGCGGGCATCACGAGTCCGCTCAATCCGCGCATCCTCCGGCATTCCTTTGCAGCGCATCTGCTCCAGAACGGCATGGACCTCAACGACCTTCGTGACCTTTTTGGCTACGTCAGCCTCGACGCCACCCTCCAGTACGCGCACATCAACCGCCCCGACTATCACGAGGTTTACCACCGCCTTCACCCGCGTGGGCGCAAGCGGGTGTCGTCCAGCACCACTGAGGCAGGAGAGGCCGATTCCAGCGTGGTTTCGACTTGATCAGTTCAACGCTCGTAGTGTTCGGCCTCCCGTGGTCCGGCCTTCATGTCAGCAATCGCCTGCTGCACATCGGCAACCGCAGACTCCAGACGCGAAATGACAGCTTCCGGCTCCTGATTAAACGGCAGGGTTTCGATCAAATCACCAAGTCGTCCTTGCGCCCGCCACGCCGCGTGCTTGGCCCATTCGGTGTAGAGCGCCGCATCGTCGTCAATGCCGATGAGGTCGCGGGAGCGGCTTTGGTCGTCGCCGGTGCGATCTAGAGCCACATAGGCATTGACCATTGTGATGCGTTCGGCCTGAGCCGTGAGGGGCGCGCCGCGATGCACCACCATGTTGCCGTGCAGGGCGATGACGTAACCGGGTCCGGGAAAGTCTGGAGCCACGATGCGATCCGGAGGCGGTGTCTTGCCTGCGGCCCCAAGAGCAGCAGCCTCCTCCTTCGTGCCCAGAAAATACTCGAACCGCCCTCCCGGAAGTTTTTTCGGGTCCGTCACCATCATCACATAATCAAGAGGGATGGTGTCGTGATGCCACTTGTCCACCGCCTCGTTCACGTTGCTGGGCTCGAAGTTCATGTGACCAAGATGCACAGGCATGGTGTGCGGCGCGATCCTCGTGCCATAGATGTTGGCCATCACTTCCGTGACCTCTGGGCTGATGCACAAATCCCGTAGCCAGCGGGAGCGGTAACAACCTCCTCGGACAATGTTCTCAATGCGGTTGCCCCCGCGTTTCGTGTAGGCCCGCAGGGTTCCGGCGGTCTGGAGCATGATCTTGGCACCCTCGTCGGACAGCACCCGGAAAGGTTCCGATGCCGCAAACGGGGTGGCGGTCGACTCAATCTCGGATTCTGAATAGCCCAGTTCGGCCAACGTGATCACGCAGGTGGGAGGCTCCAACGCCAAGTGTTTTTTAGGATCGAACCGTATCTCGTTCGGTAGCCATTCGTAACCCGCCGGAAGCTCTTCTGGAAAGGGAACCGCGATGTTCATGGATGGTGCATCATAGTGGGCTACTGGCATTTGACCTCTGTTGCTTATATGTTGTCGTCTTGTAATGAAATGGGTATCGAGTTCAGCTACAGGGATTGACGATGCCACACCCGGTAACAAACTCAAATTCAAAAATGACGATGCTCGCCAACCCACCGATTTTCCCGACACACTTGCCCGCAGGCTACGAATGTTTTGCAGACGAAACCACTTACGATCCGGACCAGCATCTTGCCTTGGAGTGGCCCGAACAGAGCTTGAAAAGGCACAAGCCTCTGCGCAAGCGGACAAGCCGTGAAGAATTCAGTCACTCCTCACGAAACATAAAACACCCCCTCAATGGTCTTGGTCGCAACCCCACCGACCTTGATTTGTGCCGGTTTTCCATCGCACACCTGTAGCTCTGTGCGAATCAGGCTTGGCCGCCCCATCTCATACCCCTGCTCACTAATGACTGTGCCATATCCTTCAGGGCTGGGGTGGATCAATCCGTATCGCAGCAGGTAACAAGCGAGAGCGCGATTGGTAGTCCCGGATGCTGGGGCTTCTGGAGTCCCGACCCGAGGGCAAAATTCCCGGCAGTGGATCGTACTCTCAGGACGTTCGGTTTCAAGGGTGAACAAGGCCAACGTGTCCGCGTTGACCGTCTGGCACAACGATTCGATCTTTCCATAATCCGGAGAAAGGTGACGCATTGTCTCAAGGGAATCAACCGGAACCACCAAGTGAGAGAACTCGGCAACCGCCAATTCGCTGGGCAACGAACCAACTGCGCCTGCGATTGCAGTTCCAAACAGAGGAATGAGGTCCGACTCACTGACCGAGCGGGATTCAAAAGCCACCCCGGACAGGGTGAGCATGACTTCCAGACGACCATCCGGACGTTGCTGCAATGTAACGTTGGTGGTGTGGCTGGGTGTGCGCAATTCCACAACACGCTTCTCGCCTGGATCAACCGTGAACACGCCGTCGCCTGCCAGCCATGTCATCAACGCCACCGTACCATGCCCGCACATGGGGTATTCTTTGACGGTAGAAAAGAACCGGACCTCCACACCACAGTCATCGACTCCAACGATAAAACAGGTGGCGGGTGCCCCAATCTCCTTTGCGATTTGCTGCATTAGCTCATCCGGGAGGTCTTGGGCGTCACGGATTATCCCCGCGACACTGCCACCAAACAGTTCCTCGGAAAAGGCATCAAACAGGGCTACACGGTACGGCTTCATGAGTTTTGGTCAAACCTTCAGGAACGTTGGTGCCAAGGAGCGGCTTCCTCTAACGCTCTGGCAAGGCGGAGCAAGCGCCGTTCTTCGCCAAATCCCGCACCGATCTGGATTCCGATGGGAAGTCCGTCTGGACAGCGTCCCAGCGGAACTGAAGCCGCCGGGGCACCGGTCGCATTGAACAACGGCGTAAAAGGAATCTCATTCAACATCTTATTGAGATAAGCCTCCCAATCGTCTGTCATCATACTCATTGCGCCAAGAGGCAACGGAGGATTGGCGAGGGTTGGGGTCAGTAGGATATCGTGGTTTTCAAAAAATTCTCCCAAAGTCCGGGCCGCCTGCTGGATGCAGTCCATTCCCCTCACATAATCCACCGCACGGAACCGCTGAGCGGCCAGACTGCATGCCAGAGTGACAGGTTCAAACATTTCCTCAAAGTCGGCTTCCGGATTTGCAGAACGGATCTGCTCCACCACATTGTGAATGTTGACGCAGAACAGCACATCGAAGGCTTCTCGCAACGCATGGCCGTCAATGGAGGGGCGGGCTTCTTCGACGCGACAGCCCAGAGATTCACACAAACGCGCTGCGTCACGAGCCGCAGTTTGGCAAGCCGAAGCAATGTTTTCACCAGCATATCCGGAGGTCCAAAGTGCCACACGAAACTTCGGTAGCGGCCCCTCAAGTGCACTCAAAAATGAACGGCTGGCAGGTGGTGCGCTGTAGAAATCACCGACCATCGGCCCCGCAGTGGCATCCAAAAGCGCAGCGGAATCACGCACGCTGTGAGTGATCGCATGGGCAACACTGAGTCCCGCCAAACCCTCGCTCTTCTCATGGCCAAGTGGGATGCGAGCGCGGGAGGGTTTCAGACCAAACAGGCCGCAGTTGCTCGCAGGAATCCGGATCGAACCGCCACTGTCGGTTGCATGAGCAGCAGGCACCATTGACGCCGCCACGGCACAGGCCGAACCGCCACTTGATCCCCCGGCACTGCGTTCCGGATCAAACGGATTCCTCGTCGGCCCGAACAAGCGAGGTGCCGTGCAGATGTTTAGTCCAAACTCTGGAGTGTTGGTCTTTCCAAGGATGACCAGGCCAGCAGCACGCAATCGGGAAATTAACGTGCTGTCATCTTTCGGAACAAACTTTTGGAAGGCGCGGCTACCGCTGGTGGCAGGAACCCCCGCCACCAAGGTGTTGAGATCTTTGACCAGATAAGGCACCCCACGCAGAGGACCGTTGGGCAGCCCGTTGCGCACGGCTACCCGTGCCTCATCGAAGAGGTTGGCAACCACCGCATTCAGCGCAGGGTTCAACGCTTCAATCCGGGCAATCGCGATCTCGATGACCTCGGATGCGGAAAGGCCCCCGGTGGCGATGAGTGCAGCAAGTCCGGTGGCGTCGTATTGGTCGTATTCGTTCAAAGTGATCCACCACGAAAAACAGTTCCCTGAAACTCAGCGCACGAATTCTTCTGCGCTGCGATGGCAAGCAATGGTGTGGCCGTCGCCAATGTTCCGGATAGGAGGGGCTTCGCGGTCGCAGGTGTCTTCGATCGCGATTGGGCAGCGGTCGAAGAAGGGGCAACCGATGTCCGTCAACTTGACGACCCGGTCAATGCCCGCTTGCGCCTCCTGAGTCTGCATAGTTTCTTCCAGCCAGCCGACCCGCAGTTCCGGAACCGACGAGATCAGCAACCGCGTGTAAGGGTGATACGGCGGTGCAAGCACATGGTCTGTCTTACCCTGTTCAACCACCCTTCCTGCGTAAAGCACGACAATCTCATCTGCGAAGGAGGCGACCGTGGAAAGGTCATGGCTGATGAAGACAAACGAGACTCCGGTTTGCTTGCGCAAGCGTTTGAGGAGTTCGATGATATTGGCTCCGACAATGGTGTCGAGTGCCGAGATCACCTCGTCGCAAAGCAGCACCTCCGGAGACGCAGCGAGGGCGCGGGCGAGGTTGACTCGCTGCTTCTGTCCCCCGGACAACTCTTCAGGATAACGCCCGGCAAACTCCTGGGGCAACTCGACCATCTGGAGCAGTTCGGCAATGCGTCTGCGTTTTTCTTGACCCTTCAGGCCCAAGTAGAATTCGAGCGGACGTCCGAGAATCTGGTCGATGCGCTGTCGTGGGTTGAGTGCCGTGTCCGCCATTTGAAAGACGAACTGAATCTTCTGAAGCTGATTGCGACTGCGCTTCCGGAGATCGGGTTGCAATGCTTCCCCATCCAGCAGAACCTCGCCTTTGCTCGCAGGCAGCAGCCCGGACATCACGCGGGCCAGCGTAGACTTGCCGCATCCGGACTCTCCGATGATTCCCACCGTGTGCCCCCGCTCAATCGTCATGTGGACATCGCGCAGCACGGTGATCGCCGGAGTGCCGTCCGCCTGCTTTCTGCCGTAACCCGCAATGATGTTCTTCACCTCCAATGCCGGAGTGTCGCGGCGGTGTTCTCCGCTCGTTTCGTCTCCCTGCCCGGCAGCAGGCAGCGGACGGACAGCGGCCATCAAGCGCCGCGTGTAGTCGTGGCTGGGCTGATTGATGACTTGCCCGGCGTTGCCGTGTTCCTGGATTTCTCCAGCGTAAAGCACTATGATGTGATCTGCAATCTGCGCAACCACTGAAAGGTCATGGGTCACATAAATCGCGGATGATCCCTCTTGCTTGATCACGGACTTGAAGGACTTCAGCACCTCAATCTGCGTTGTGACATCAAGCGCCGTCGTCGGTTCGTCCAACACCAGCAGGTCCGGTTTGCTGCAGAGTGCCATTGCGGCCATCAGCCTTTGCAACTGGCCACCCGAGACTTGATGTGGGTAGCGCTTTCCCAGCCGTTCTGGATCGGGCAGTTCCAAGGCGTGGTAAAGCGATACCGCCCGCTGAGTCGCCTCTTCCTGATTGAAATGCCCGTGCAGCACTGCAGATTCAGTCACCTGCTCGCCAATCGTCAAGGCCGGATTGAAGGTAGCGGCTGCGCTTTGTGCCAGATAAGCTACGCGTTCCCCGCGCAGTTGCCGCTTTTCCTCCGAGGGCATGGTGATGACATCTTGCCCCTCCAGTCGAACCTCACCTCCAGTGAACTCCAGTCCGGGCTTGGTGTACCCCAAGGCGGAGAGCGCAATGGTCGTCTTTCCGGAACCGGACTCGCCAATTAGGGCCACGACTTCGCCTCGGTTGACGTTGAAGCTCACGCCCTTGACGATGGGCAACAGGCTGCCGTCATCCTTGCGTGCGTCGATCTGGAGTTGATCGATTTCCAGCAGTGCGAGCATCAGATCATCCTCTTGGCGAGTTTACCTCCGGAGTGGGCGGAAATGTCATCCACGATCATGTTGATCGCGATGGTCAACGTTGCAATCGCAAGGGAAGGTACCAGCGGGGCAATAGAGCCGTAGAGCAGGCCCGCCAAGTTCTCCTTCACCATGCTGCCCCAGTCCGACATCGGCGGCTGCACGCCAAGGCCGAGAAAGCTCAGGCTTGAGATGAAGAGAATGATATAGACGAAGCGCAACCCAAAATCCGTGGCGAGTGGCATGGCGATGTTGGGCAGGATTTCCCGGGTGATGATCCACCACAGTCCCTCACCGCGCACCTTGGCGGCCTCCACAAAATCGCTCACCATCACGTCCTGCCCCAGCGAGCGGGCGATCCGGAAAACGCTGGTTGCGTAAATGAACCCGGTGATGCCAATCAGAATGGGGATTGTGCTGCCGACGGCGGCGATCACGATGAGTCCGAGCATGATGTGCGGGATCGAAAGGAAGGCGTCGTTGATGCGGCTCAACCCGGTGTCCAGCCAACCTCCCCCAACTGCGGCGGCGATGCCCAGCGTCACCCCGATCAAATAGGCCAGCATCGTGGCGACGAACGAAATGCCAATCGTGGTACGCGCCCCATAGAGAATCCGGGAGAGCGTGTCCCGTCCCAGGTAGTCGGTGCCGAGGTAGGCCACCTTGCTCGGCATCTGAAAGTCGGTGTCCGGATACTCGTCGCCGCCCGGAACGATGAAGAGTTCCTCGTCCAGAATGTCCGCCTCGTAGTAGGGCGCGATGCTGGGACCGATGAAGATTATCACCACCCAGAACAGCACCAGTACCGCTCCAAGTTTTCCGGGCCAGGACAGTTTCAGCCGAGGCTTGGGTGGTGCGTCCGGAAGTTCCTCGAATTGCGGTGCGGGGTTGGTTTGCTCCTCCATTTCGGACATAAGCGTCTCTATTTGGGATGCCGCAAGCGCGGGTTGGAGAGGATGGAGGCCATGTCCGCAATGAAGATCAGCACGATGTAAGTCGCGCAGAAGATCATGGCGCAGGCTTGGACGAGCGGCAGGTCGCGGGTCTGCACCCCGTCAATCATCAGCTTGGCCATGCCCGGATAGGCAAAGATGGTTTCGACAATCACCACCCCGCTGATCAGGTAGGCGAGGTTGAGGACGATTACGTTGACGATGGGGCCAATGGCGTTGAAGAGTGCGTGCCGCAGGATGATACGCTTGCGCGGCACCCCCTTGAGGATCGCCATCTCGATGTAGGGCGAGCTCATTACGTTTAGCACCGTGGCCCGCGTCATGCGGATGATCTGCGAGGACGCGACAATCACCAGCGTCAGGGTTGGAATCGCCAGTGCCTTCGCCAATTGCCAGCCGGACTCCGTTCCGCTCAAATAAGCGACCGCAGGCAACCATCCCAAATGCACGGCAAACACGAGAACCAGCAACGTGGCCACCAGAAACTCCGGGACGGAAATCAGACTGAGCGTGGAGAAAGTCACGGTGCGGTCCAGCCGGGTGCCCGGAAACATCGCGGCCAGCAGCCCAAGGAACAGCGAGAGCGGAATGGCGATCATCGCCACCACACCTGCCAAGAGCAGAGTATTCCCCAAGCGACCACTGATCATAGTGGAAATCGGAGTGCCGATGGTGCCGAATCCGGAACCGGCCTTGGAGACTCCGAGATCCCCGCTCAGCAGATTCCCCAGCCACATGAAGTAGCGGATGTGCGGTGGCTGGTCAATGCCGAGTTTGGTGCGCAGCGCCGCCAGTGATTCCGGAGTTGCCATCTGCCCAAGAATGATCTCGGCAACATCCCCCGGCAGGATGCTAGTGCCCACAAAAATCAGGATGGAGACCACGAAGAGTGTGGCAACGCTGATACCAGTCCGGCGCAGGATGGCTTGTAACATCATGCTCGGTTACGCCTCCACAAGGGTTGGCAGGAATGAACGGGGTCGGAATCTAAAAAAAGCCCGCACGATAAACTGATGCGGGCCTTGTTTTCAGATTGGGAATGCTCCCCTATGCCTTCCAGGCGAACTCGGGCCATGAATAGGCTCCCAGCGCCCCCAGCGGGACATTCTTGATTCCGTGAATCTTGTCGCTGACGCCGTCCAACATGTTCACATGATACGGAATCACCATGCCGCTGCCGTTGTGTACCAAGGTTTGCATCTCGCAATGCATCTCATGGCGTTTGGCGGCATTAGTTTCGGCGAGGGACATCTTCAACAACTTGCCGAAGCGCTTGTTGTTCCAGAAGGTGTCGTTCCACGCTCCGCCCGGAGCAAACTGGATTCCCATCATCGCGTTCGCCGTCGGACGCATGTTCCAGGACACCACGTTGAGCGGCTCCTTCATCCAGACCGCACCCCAGTAGCCATCGGACGGCACTTTCTTAACCCTGAGGTCAAAGCCAATCTTGCGCAGATTGTTCTGCATCAGCAGGCAGGTGTCCTCAATGCCGACCTGCACTGGCGCAACAACGACCTCAGCTGAAGATATATGAGCTCTTTTCAGATGCCACTTGGCTTTGTCGGGATCGTATTGCCGCTGGGCCAGTTCTGAACAGTGGTCCGCCCCGTAGGCTATTGAGATCGGATGGTCGTTACCCACCACACCGTGGCCCTTGATGATCTTGCGGACGATGCGCTCGCGGTCTTGGATGTACCGCAGTCCCATCACAAAATCATCGCTATAACCTGGTAAGGTATTCTTCAGGCAGCAGATGCCGCCGTATTGGCCCGAAGGCACCGAACTCACATGCACCCCGGCAGATTTGTCAATCAGCTTCACCGCTTTGGCATCCACCGAGCTGATCAGATCAACATTGCCTGCAATGAGCGCGCTGACCCGTGCAATGGGATCAGTGATGGCCGTCACTTCAATCGAATCGAAATTCGCACCCTCCCGCCAGTAGTCCTCGTTGCGGGTGTGGAGCGACTTCACCCCCGGCTCAAAGGAAACCAGCCGGAACGGTCCGGTGCCGTTGCCCTTAGTGAAGTCCACAGTGTCCTTCTGCACTACCTTGCACTGCTTCTCCCCCAGCTTGATCGGCAAGTCCGAATCCGGCGAACTGAGCATCGCCTTCACGGTGTACTGATCCACCTTCTTCCACTCGGTGACATTCGCAAAGAACGCCTTGGCCACAGAGGGCGAGTCTTTGCCGAGGTGTCGGTTCATGCTCCAGACCACGTCATCCGCCGAAAACTTGGAGCCATCGTGGAAGCGCACCCCCTTGCGGATCTTGAAGGTGAACTCGGTGGCGTTGCTGTTTGCCGACCACTCCTCTGCCAGTTCCGGATGCAGGCTCATGTCATCCAGAATCTGGATAAGACCGTTGTAGGTGCAGATGCCACGCTGGTAGTCAATGCCCGACGTGAACACGATCGGGTCCATCTGATCATCCGGGCCGTGTATGTTGTTCGCGAAGATGGCGGTTCCACCCTTTACCGGCGTCCCCGCCAGAACCGTCGATGCTGTCAAAAGCTCGTTGGCGGCCATTGCCGAGAATCCCAAGGCACCCATCACCTTGAGAAAATCCCTCCGCTTGATGCGCCCATCACGATGCATCTGTTGAAGCGAGTTTACCTCTTTCATACTTCTCTCCTCGATTGCTGATTGGGTTAATGAGTTTCCACCCTCCTCTTGGAAAGTGGACGGATGCCGCAAATTGCAGCAAATGGCGAAAAAAATATAACAAGGCATTCCGGGGATGTCAACATGTTAATTCTGAACTCCAAGTTCCGATGAGGATGCTCGAGTTCCGGGTTCGGGGGAAGCTGAAGAAAAGTATCTACCGCTGCTGTCTCGTCCCGGAAATCGCTTGCGAAATTACGGCAGTCGCGTTCTGATGCGCGAACCTAATTTCACCCCACGCTTGCCTGTGCCATGCGGCTCTTGATGCTGTTCCTGAAGCTGTCCCTGTTAATGCTGATCCTGCTGACCACACTCGGCGTGATCGGCTTGGGCATTGGCTTTGTGTACCTTGAGCAACGGGGCGATGATCCGCTTGCGCTGGTGAAGGAGGCGCAGGAAAGCCCGGGGAAAGCCCTTCGGCGACTGAAGGAGGGGGTCAAGGAAGTGCCGTGGCGGGAGCGGGCCGAGCAGTTGATCGAAGACACCCAACGGACCTTAGCCACGATCACCGCCAAAGTGCGCTCGCAGTTCTCCGGAGCAGAAAAAACACCTGCTCCCGCACCGCTCCAGCCCGTCCCACCGCCCCAACCGCAGAAACCTCCGAAAGCCGCGCCCCAGTCAGCTGCTACAGCGCGGCGACAACTCCCCCTGCCGCCAGCAGACATCGTTCGGCAGTTGCGGGAGATTTTTCCGGAAATGAGCGATCGACAAATCCGTGAAGCCTACCGCCGCAACCAGTTGATGGGGCAGACCGAGTGAGGCGCAGCAAGCGGCATTTCCGGAAACACCTTGGCTTCCGGTGGTTGCTGGGCGGCCTTTTGTTGATGAGTCTAGGATTCTCCGGTTGCGGTGGCCCTGCCCGCACCGCCACCTCCGGAGACAAGCTCTACAATGCTGCCGAGTGTCACCGTCTGAAGAAGGAACGTCGCTACAGCCTGATCCGCAAACCCAAGGTGTGCTGGATGTTTTTTTAGGGGATGGGGATGCGCCGTTAATGTGCGTCCAGCCAGTTTGCGCCGCTACCGAGTTCCACCACCAGCGGCACTTCCAGCCCGATCACGGATTCCATCGTTTTCTGCACCAGCGTCCGCAACTCCGGCTCTTCCTCGCGCAGAACATCGAAAACCAGTTCATCGTGAATCGACAGCACCATCCGGGACTCCATCCGCTGCTTTCGCAGTTGCTGCTCAATTCTGATCATGGCGAGTTTGATGATCTCGGCTGCCGAACCCTGAATGGGAGTGTTGACTGCCGCGCCTTCAGCCATGCGTTTGGCGAGTCCGCCTCCGTTGATCTCCGGCAGGTAGCGCCGCCGCCCCAGCAGGGTTTGCGCGAAACCCTGCTGGCGGGCTTGGTCGAGGAAGCGTTCCTGAAGCGCGTGGATGGTTGCATACTTTTGGAAAAAGCGCTCAATGAACGCTTTGGCCTCGGCCTTGGGAGTGTGCGTCACCAACGCGAGTCGATCGGCCCCCATGCGGTAGATGAGGCCGAAATTGATCTCCTTGGCGGCGGAGCGCATTTCCCGCGTGACTTCGCTCTCGGCAACTCCGAAAACCGCAGAGGCGGTGAGTGCGTGGATGTCCAGCCCCTCGCGGTAAGCGGCGAGGAAGGTGGGGTCTTTTGAGTAATGCGCGACTACGCGCAGTTCAATCTGGCTGTAATCTGCCGAGAGCAAAACCCGTTCCGGTGCAGAGGGAACAAAGGCCCGGCGCACCCGACGACCCTCTGCGGTGCGCACCGGGATGTTCTGGAGGTTGGGATTCTCCGAGGAGAGTCGTCCGGTCGCCGTTGCCGTCTGGTTGAAACTTGAGTGGATGCGTCCGGAGTGTGAATGGACGTAGGTGGGAAGCTGGTCGAGGTAGGTGTGCTTGAGCTTGTAGAGCGAACGGTAGTTGAGGAGAGTCCGGGGGAGTTCGTGCCCGGCCAGTTTTTCCAGTGTTTCCTCGTTGGTGGACAATCCCAATCCAAGCTTGATCTTCTTGGGCTTGATCCGGAACTGCTCGTGCAGCCGGAGTTTCTCGTAGAGGATGTGCTGCAATTCCACGATGGAATTGACGTTGAACTCCTCTCCCGCAAGTTGGTGAAGCTGCGCTCGCAACTCGTTGAGGCGTCCCTCGAACTCGTTTGAAATTTCGTTGAGTTTGGGCACATCCACGGACACACCGACTTGTTCCAAGCGGGCAAGGGTTTGAGCGAGGGGCAGTTCGAGCGCACGGTAAACGGGCCATGTTCCGGATTGCTCCAACTGCGGAGTCAACCGCAGGTGCAACGCCCAAATGAACACTGCGTCTTCTCCAAGTCGCTGGCGGATCGTGGCCACTTCATCAACGAACATGGAAAGCTGCGGTCCGTCCTCTGTCACCGTCTCCGGACGCCGAAACTGAAGCCGCCGACTGATCAGGAAATCCAAGTCCTGCCGCTGCTCCAGCGGGTCCGCGAGGTGCGCTGCGATCATCACATCTCCGACTACGCCTTCAAGCTCGATTCCCGCGGATGCAAGAATTTGCGTCACTTGCTTGAGGTTGTGAACCACCTTGGGAACCTCCGGGTTTGACAGCCACGCTTGGAGGATTTCAGTTGTCGGTTGACGATTGTCGGGGTGGGGTGGGGTGGGGTTCTTAGCCTTGAACTCCAGCACTCCGGCGCGTCCAGATTCTCCGGAAATTGCCAAGTGCGTCAGCCGCAGATCCACCTGATGTCCTCCGTCATGCGCAAACGCCAGTCCGCACGGGGTTCCAGAAGGCAACGATTGCAGGAAGCGTTCGCACTGCTCCGGGGTTTCCAACAGGTTCACAGCAACCTGCATTGGCTCCGGCTCGGTTTCCGGAATTTCGGAGACTGCCAACGCGGGTGCGCCACCCCGCGCTCCCGTCGCAGGCGGTGGTGGGGCTTGTTCTGGAGTTTCCGGAAGCGTGGAGGGTTTGGGCTGCACTTTTGGCACGGACAAATCCCCGAAGCGTTTCAGCAGGGTGTTGAACTCCAACTCCTCTAGCAGAGCAAGGAATTCCGGATTTCCGCACAACACCACCCGCTCGACGTGCAAATCCTCCAAGGTCGCTGGAATTGGCACCTCAGTGTCGATGGTGACTAGTTCCCGCGAGAGCAGGGCGCTTTCGTGTCCAACCTCCAGCTTTTCCCGGAGCTTGCCCTTCACCTGAACGAGATTTTCGTAAACCGCAGCGATACTGCCGTGTTCCTGAATCAGCTTCACTGCCGTCTTCTCGCCCACGCCCCGGACTCCAGGGATATTGTCCGAGGCATCGCCCATCAGGCCCAAGACCTCGATCACCTGCGCGGGAGTGCCGCCAAACCGCGCCCGCACGGCCTCCAACCCCAGCCGCTCGTGGTGGTGGTTGAGCATCACGATGGAGTCCGTGATGAGTTGCATGAAATCCTTATCGCTCGAAACCATCACGCCTGCGATCTCGCGCTCGCTACACCAGCGCATCAGTGTGCCGATGATGTCATCCGCTTCGTATCCGGGCAGGATCAGGTAGGGTAGCCCCAGTGCAGCCATCAGTCTCGGCAGGTACGGAAGCTGCGCCACAAGATCGTCCGGCATCTTCTCCCGCGTTGCCTTGTACTCCGGGAAACGCTTGTGCCGGAAGGTCGGCTCGCTTGAATCCGAGGCGACCGCGAGGTAGTCGGGGCGTTCTTCCTCCAAAATTTTCAGAAGTTGCATGAGGACTGTCCGGACACCGCTGGTGTTGAGACCCTTCGAGTTGATCAGCGGGTTGCGGATCATGGCGAAGTAACCTCGGTAGAGGACGGCCATCGAGTCAACAGCGAACAGTTTTGGCATGGACATAAGCAGAAATGACGTGAGGGCGGAGTTGCTCTGTGGAAAGCGTAGTTGATGGGATCGGGGGCGCAAGCCGGAATTTGCACATCAAGTGCATTCCTTCTGACCGTTCTGAAACTCAGGAGATTCCTGTGCCCACACAAATGCGCCTTTTTCTCTTCACTCTGCTCCTGCCCACGCTGCTGCTGGCAACGGTTCTGGAGGTGGGCGCCGGGGAAATCCGCAGGCTCTACCCGGGGCTGGCGTACCTTGCGCGTGGCAATGCGGGCATCGCCTACTCCCAAGACGAATTCGCCCTCTTCTACAACCCCGCCGGGTTGGGAGACGCCAAGGAGTTCCTCTTCGTCACTCCTTTCGTGTTCGAGGGCTCACAAACCACTTTTGACATCGCCAACGGAAAAATCTCCACCAGTGGTAGCACCGCGACCGTCGCCCAGAACCTGCTGGGCAAGACGATCCACCTGCGCATTCCCTACATCTCTAAGCCCTCCAGCTTCCTCAACGTTCACTTGGTGTATCCGTTCGGAAAACAATATTCCGGATTCACACTCGCTGCCGTCATGGGAGGGGAGCGCACCCTGCGCGTCGGGGTTTCGGACGCCGTCAATCTCAACCTCACCATTGCGGATCGTCTCGATCAGTTCATCACCATCGGTTTTGGAATGCCGATTTTCAAGGGGCGTTACAACATCGGCTTCAGCGCCATGCAGATTGAACGCTGCGACAAAACCAGCACCAGCAGTGTGGCGGCCATCAGTTCTAGTTTTTCCACCTTCGTGACCGATGCCAGTTGCACCACCAGCAAAATGCGCAAGGGGACGGGCTACACCCTCGGTTTTCAGCAGCGCATGTCCTCGCTGCGGTTCCTGCGCATGTCCTGGGGGATGTCCATCCTCAACGCCGGAGGACTCAAGTTTGCTCGCAATTCCGGAGAAACCACCCCGCAGGACGAGAAGCAGGAGATCAACGTTGGCTTGTCCATGCAACCCAAGATCGGCATTGCCCGCACACTCATCGTTGCGGATCTGCGGGACTTGACCAAGGACAGCGTGGACGACACCGCCTGCAAGAGCGCAAGTGGCACCAACTGTTGGTACAAGCGGTTGCACCTTGGGCTGGAACTGGGCTTTCTTGCCGACTGGATCATCCTGCGCTCCGGCTACAATCAGGGCTACCCCACCTTCGGCTGGGAATTAAGCCTCCCCTTCGTGCCGGTCATCCGCTATGCTGATTACAAGGTCGAAACGGGCACTCCCTCCGGAGTTGCCGAGCAACGCAAGGCCATCGAGTTCACACTTGAGTTCTGAGGTCGTCATGGCGCACCCTCTCCGATTCATCACTCTGGGCATCGCACTCACCCTCACGCTGGGCAGTTGCGGCAACAACCTCATTTCCGACTCCGATTCCGGAGACTGCACGAGCTACCTCAGCTCCCGCGACTACGACAGCGCCCTCACCGCCTGCACCAGTTACAAGGACAAGGCTTCCGCCTACATGGGCAAGGCGGGCTACGACTACATTAACCTGCTCGACAACTCCGGAAGTACCCCCTCCGCCGGAACCGATTCCGAAAACTTCGGGGCTGATGACATTGGCACGGACACCGGGGGTGCGACCTTCTTCAAAATCCTCAAGCTGACCTACGAAGACTACAATGTCGAATCCGCTCGCAAGAGTGCCTTGGATGGCGCCCTCGCTAATCTGAAGCTGGCCATCACGCAGCTCAAGCCCGTCTATTCCTCCGACAAGGACGCCGCCACCAACTACGCGATTGCCAACCTGCTCGTACTCAAGCTCGACGAGTCCATCGAACTCGATGCCGATGGTGGCTGTGCAGACAGCAACTCCACCGCCCCAAGTAGTGAATTCTCCTGCTCGGGACACTCCAGCCCAGCCTCCGACAACCCAGCCTTCCGAAAATACGACGGCTTTCTCCAAAAGGGTGAGAAGCGAAAAGCATTTCACACGGCCAACTCTGAAGGTGATGTCTGTCAACCCTTCACCAACAGCATAACCTACCTCTCTCAAGCTGCGGACGGCTTCACCTATGGCTCCTTTGGCTCCTCAGGAGTTTCCGATTTAATGAACACCGC
>Ga0209403_10002386_pt1 | contig 22517 bp, 21 predicted proteins | sample ArcticOcean_MG_C_8_FD_187440 | JGI IMG/M metagenome (GOLD analysis project Ga0209403, IMG submission 187440) | Marine microbial communities from western Arctic Ocean - ArcticOcean_MG_CB11_86 (SPAdes) (version 2) | ecosystem: Environmental > Aquatic > Marine > Oceanic | place: Arctic Ocean... | reverse complement strand
TTAGCGGCGAAAATATCGATCCTATTATATTTACCGATATGTGAAGAACAGATTCGTCACGATCTGTTTGAACTCTATTCAATCTTCATACTGGAGCGAAACTAGAATACTAGGTTTGGTAAGAACAATACAATTTGAGGAAAAATTGTAATCAATGTAAGACTGGCGATTAAGATGAACCAAAAGGGAATACACGAACGAGCGACCTCACCCAAACTCATTCGTCCTTCACTAACGGCAAGAATGATAAACAGATTCATTCCTAAAGGGGGTGTCAACATTCCAATCTCGATAAGCATAACTACCGCAATGCCAAACCACACGGGATCATATCCAAGCCCAATAATTAGAGGGAACGTAAACGGCAACGTTATGAGAAGCATTTCAATCGCCGCCAACAGGCATCCTAGAACTAGATACAGGCAATAAACAGCGATCAAAATTACAATGGGTGGCAAACCACTATTGGCTACTGTCTCCGCAATCTGACTCGGCAATCCAGATAAAGCTAACGCTTGAGACAACACAGTAGCACCGATAATGATCAGACCTATCGTGCTCATTACTAATACAGTGTCAACCAAAGAATCCCAAAGGACTTTGATGGATAGTTGCCTATTCATTGCCGCAAGGATCATTGCAGTGGCGGCACCTAAAGCTGCCGACTCGGTCGGCGTCGCGAGTCCTAAGATTAAAGTTCCTAAAATAGCAAATACTAAGAATATGAAGGGCCACACTTTTAATGACGCCTTTATAGCTATACCCCATGGGACCACTTCCCTCTGTGGAAATTCACTAGGCCTCATTTTCGCTATACATCCTATATAGAGCATGAAAAGGCTAGCAGTAATAACCCCTGGAATAACTCCTGCGACAAACAGTCGCCCTACTGACACCTCCTCCCACCATCCATAAAGTATGAGTGCAAGACTTGGAGGTATCATTATCCCTAATGTGCCACCGGCAGCAATACTCCCAGCAATCCAACGTGGCAGATATTTCTGTCTTTCTAATTCTGTATAAGCGATTGAACCAACAACAGCCGCTGTAGCTTGGGATGACCCACATACCGAAGCAAACATAGTACATGTGCCAATATTTGCTTGGATAAGTTGCCCAGGAAGGTGACTAAACAACGGTGAAAGGGCTGTGTAAATCTGTCGAGAGACACCTGTTTTTGCTAGCAGTTCGCCAAGAAAAATAAATATCGGCAACGCTGTTAGTGGAAAACTATTGAACAGATTCCAGAGTCCATTACCAAGTACAATAAAATTTCCATTGAATGTGTATTCAACTAAAACAATGCCGAAAAGGATTAGTGTGATGCCAATCAAATTCCCACTTAATAATGTAACGCCTAATAGCGCAAGAATTACTATCCATAGTTCCATTGTCTAGGAATCCCCACTCGTTGGCTCTTCAATAAAAAGTCGCAATATAATACTTAGCAGTCGCACAAATATGGCCAGTCCAAGAAAAGTCAGAACAGTTGGAATAATCAATCGCCAAGGCCATAAAAGAAACTCAGTCATGACAGACCGGCTTTGAAGGTTATAACTAAAAATTGTCAATGACCACGTTTCACGAATTAATATAGCCAAGCCGCCGATACATAGAATATAGCCAATTGCTTCACAGATGTTATTCCAAGGACTGGGTATCTTTCTCCAAAACAATTCCAGGCGTACGTGTCTGTTCTGTACAAAACCGTAAGTTAATCCGAAAAATGTTGTGGCCAGAAACAGAAGACCACCTAATTCTTCAGTTACGTGAATAGGCTGCTGAAATAGGTAGCGTTTTAGACTACTTCCGACAAGCAAAAATACTAAAAAAAATATTCCGATTGCCGCAATGTAAGCACTCCATCGAGCTGCATGCCCAATATATTGCTGGATTAATTCTATTCTCCTAACGACCGATAGAAGCATTTAGGTTACACCTACGGTTTTTAAACAATCTAGATAGTGAACCGTCCCGGGTATTCCGGAGACTCGGTTGTTTGAGTCAGGCGACCATCGCCGACTCTTCAAGTTGCTGATGATACATCGTTTCATGTTCAGCTGGCGGGATGTCTCCAATCGGCTCTAGCAATCGACGATTATTGAACCAATCAACCCATTCCAATGTTGCGTATTCGATTCCTTCAATATTTTTCCACGGTCCTCGACGACGGATAACTTCGGGCCTGTAAAGACCGTTGATGGGTTCAGCCAAGGCATTGTCGTATGAGTCACCGACATTATCCACTCACGCATTGATTTGTGCTTCAGCGAGACGCTCAGTGTAACGAGGCGATAAGTATTGACTACCACGGTCACTGTAATGCACCAAGCCATCCGTACCAGTGCGTGATCACAACGCCTGTTCCAGTGTATCCAGCGATCGGCTGACTCGCGATTCTCACGCTTGAGCTCAAGCAGTTGCTCACGATCGCAGGTCGTCACGCCCGCGCGCTGACCCTGATCGAGTTGTCGGCCTTACCCATTTACGCTACGTCGCTGACGTACACCCGATCTTGCTGGCGATGAAGACCAGTGCGGCCCACTCAGATGGATGTTCACCGCGGTGGTCAAATAATAGCCGGACTGCCCGTTCCCGCACTTTCGGGGAATATCTCGTTCTCTTGTTTATAACTCCATTGTCTCAAGTAATGGAGTCTTTGGTAAACTCGGGGCGGTTCATAGTATCGTAGCGATATAATTTGTGTTGAGGGAGAGACGACTTGAGTAAGTGTCGCCACCTCCCTTGACACATCGATAATTTAATTGAGAACCGCCGATACTTGATTAAATAGATCGACAGCTTCTGGACCTAATTTTTCAGATTCAGACTTCCATGTCGTGAGGATTGCAGCTTGTAGTTTCTTCCTTTCTGCATCCGAAAATGGACCCATGTCGGTCGCACCCTTTGAAATCATCAAAGCACGGGCTTTCTCGGTAAGGTCTTTGTTCCTCCATTTTTTTAGACCTTCGTCCCAACTGGTTACGCCGGCGTCTTCTAGTGCTTTTTTCTGTGGCTCAGTCAGCTTGGCGTAATTTTTTTGATGAACAATCAGACCATAGGCAGCACCTTGACCTGGGAAGGGTGTAAATTCTGAAAAATATGGTGCTACCTCGTAAATTGACTGCCTAGCTGCGTTGGTCATCCCATGGACAGCCGCATCAACGACACCGGTTTTTAAGGCTAAGTAAAGCTCGGCCTGCGGTAAAGATTGAGATGGAATTCCAATCTCTTTCATGGCCTTCATTGCTAGTTTGTCAAAGTGTCGAATCTTCTTCCCTTTTAGTCCATCCAAGGTGTTGATGGGATTAGGGGAAATGATGATTAAATCTCGACCACCCCGATTAAAAAATGGGGCTACCATTACGGCATTCCAATTCTTCTTCAACAACTTCTTAGCATAGTCTCGCTGCATATCGGCAATTTTTAAATTCTGCTCAGCGTTTGTCAGTCCACCCGATGGAAGAGTATTCGCGAGCATTGGATCATCACGACTCACGTAGTACGGAACAAATAACGACATCTCAACAACATCCTGCTTCAGCACGCGCAGGATGTCCCCCTGCTTAAACCCTATCGATCGTAAACTTACATTTTCAATGTCAAGTGATCCATCAGTCTTTGCTTTTACATCCGCAAAAAGCTCTTTTAAAGCCTTCGATGCAGGATGCTTATCGGGCCAAGGATTACCAAACTTCCACTTTAAGTTGTCTGAGTAGGCTGTGGAGGTAACCATCAACCCGAGTATTAAAGCTACCGCTGGTATAACTGTTTCTAAACGAACTTTCATAACTCCTCCATAATGTTGATAATTGCTAGTATTCTTTATTTAAAGCGCAAATCCATGAACGTCACATTCATGTTACGGATAGGTATACTACTAATTAGACTAGGATACAACTTGAGGGTGCCTAGTCGTAATGAATCCCTAAGTTATCTTGTTCGCTAAATCAATAATTTCTATAAAAATTCCGGTAATTCATCATGCCAAAACCATCCAACCTAGTTTTCATTCTGGCTGAAAGTCACAGTCAAAATCTCTTAGGTAGTGCGGGTAGTCAATTCATGAAAACTCCTAATCTTGACAGGTTAGCCATGAATGGCACCCGTTTTTCTGACACTTATTGTGGAAGCCCTATCTGCGTACCCTCTAGAGCGACACTAGCTACAGGACAGTATCCTCATCAACATCGCTACTGGGATAACTCAATTCCATTTGAGGGAAAGAGCGATAGTTGGATGAAGCGTGTCAGAGATAGCGGTCACCATATAGATGCGATCGGGAAGCTCCACTTTCGAAGTAGCGACGACGACAATGGGTTTAGCAATGAGATTGAGACCATGCACGTGGCCGAGGGCATGGGCGAATTGATTGGTTTGCTCCGCTCGTTAGACGAGGAACCTGTCAGGGATGGCTTATGGAATCTTTATGTGAACAGAACAGGCGTTGGCGATCAAACACATTATCAAGACTATGATCGTTTAATAACAAAGCGAGCTGTAGACTGGCTAAATAATAATACTAAGAAATCAAATAAACCTTGGGTTCTTTGTATTCACTACGTAAGTGCACACCCCCCATTTGTTGTGCCGCAACGTTTATATGACCTATATCCGCTAGAGGAAATTCCAACTCCTGTTCAATTCTCTCCAGAAGACAGGCCCAACCATCCGGCGATCCAACATCTTCGACATATTCTTGGGCATGCTGAGACATTGGATGAGCAAACCATGAAAAAGATAACTGCCTGTTACTTTGCGTTGATATCACATTTGGATGAACAGGTTGGAGTACTATTATCAGCATTAGATTCTAATGGAATCACTGAAAAGACTCGGGTGATCTATACAGCTGATCATGGCTACAATTATGGTAACCAATATATTTTAGGGTTATTTAATCTCTACCAACGATCCGTATCTGTTCCAATGATTATGGCAGGACCCGACGTGCCTGCTAATCGAGTAGTCAGTCAAATTACATCTCACGTAGATCTTTATCCAACGATATTGGAAAGCCTAGGAATTATTAGTGAAGACAAGCAGAACAAATTATCGGGTTGCTCTCTATGGCCTGCCATTCAAGGTTCGGAAGAAAAGAGGTTAGGATTTTCGGAATATCACGCTGCTGGGTCTCGGGCCGGGGCCTTTATGGTTAGAGAAGATAACCTCAAGCTGATCTATCACGTTGGAATGCCGAGTCAGTTGTTCGATATAGTTAACGACCCCGAAGAGACTACCGACCTAGCTCATGATACCTCTACAGTTTCCAGGCTTGAACAGAAACTTCGTGAGATTGTTGATCCAGAAATCGCAGATCAGACCGCTAAATTTGACCAAGCTCAAAAGGTCGCAAGCTACGGTGGGAAAGAAGCAGTTCTTAAGCTCAGACAAGGGTTTTCCTATTCTCCACCACCAGGGGTCGATTGGCGAACGGCATAGTCAAATGCATGTATCAACTTAAGGCAATGAAACATCTAACGCCCTTCTATAAGAATCAATATTACCCCTAATTCAAAGTACAAGAATTTACGCAAGTCGAAAGTTGCATATCAAAACCACCCCGACGACTTTCCGCTTCTGGCCGTACAAATTACATGTGAAATTTCTGGCGACAATCTGGATGTGGCAGTTGAGCTTGGCCGGAAGATTACTGCGTGTGAAGATGGCGGCCGAATAGTTTGCTTTATTTATCGAGACCTCGTGTCAATGATAGATGAATTTGACCTTAACAAAGCGCGATACAGCAGAGAACGCGAAACGTTCCAAGCTCATATGGAAGCGCTCATATTACAGCACTCGAGTATAGGCAGTATTAGCACCCTTCCTGTCACAATCTGCTATAAGCACTTGCCCGCTATCCATAGTGGAGCGCGGTTAAGTTCCGCCAGCAGACAAGATGGTGATTTGACTGATTTTGACTTGGCGATGATTAGTGAGGATTGGAAAAGCAAATCGTCTTGTTAACCCCCCTCATTCACCCACCCCAAATTTGGAGATGAAGGAATTCCTGTCTTTTAAATTCCGATAATTCAGATGTCTGCGTTGCCTCTGGAGAGCGTATTCCGTCAGAACAACTGGGGCCAAAAAGGGTTAATTATTGAAAGAGACATCTGTTAATTTATGACTATTAATTGGAGTCTCAAAATGAAACACTCAAAGTCAGAAAAGTTAGTCAAAGCTATACATCGTAAGGCCCATCGGAAGTATTTGGCACATGAGAAAATTCGTATTGTATTAAAATGCCTACGCGGTGAAGAAAGTACGGTAGGGCTACCCATTGAGTCTCTGGTAGGGGAGTCAGGGAGTATCTAAACACCTTAAATACTGTATAAGCCGTAACAAAATCATACAGCATAAAGCAGGAGATATTATCTAAATGAAGGCTCTGTGTAAGCGCTATCCAGGTTCCGGACTTTTATTGGAGGAGGCACCAAGGCCACATGTCGGGCCGTCCGATGTACTTATTAGAGTAATAAAGACGGCTATATGTGGGACAGATTTGCATATATATAATTGGAACGACTGGGCGAAGAAAACGATACCAATTCCCATGATTGTTGGACATGAATTTGTTGGTAAAGTTGAGATGATTGGAGCCGATGTAGAAGCGGTCTCATGTGGTGATTTAGTCAGTGGAGAAGGTCATATAGTTTGTGGTCAGTGTCGAAACTGTAGGGCAGGGAGGCGGCATCTTTGTGCACATCCATCTGGTGTTGGTGTTAATAGACAAGGTGCATTTGCAGAATTTATTGCGATTCCCGAGGCTAACATCTGGAAGCATAATTCAAATGTTGATATCGCTGTAGCCTCGTTTTTTGATGCCTACGGAAATGCTGCACACACTGCACTTTCTTTCGATTTACTGGGGGAGGATATCTTGATTACTGGTGCAGGGTCTATCGGTTGTATGGCGGCAGCTATATGTCGATACGCCGGCGCTCGTTACGTTGTAGTGACAGATGTCAATCAACACCGACTTAAAATGGCTTTAACAATGGGGGCTACTATGGCGCTAAACGTTCAGACAACACCGATAGCTCATGCAATAAAGAAATTAGGAATGAAAGAAGGTTTTGATGTCGGGCTTGAAATGTCCGGTGCAAGTAGCGCTATTCAGGGTATGCTACAAAATATGAGCCACGGTGGGAAAATTGGCTTGTTAGGTATACCTGAAAAAGAAATTGAAATTGACTGGAACCTAGTAATCTTCAAAATGCTAACAATAAAAGGGATTTATGGTCGAGAAGTCTACGAAAGCTGGTACAAGATGACAGTTATGTTAGAGGGGGGGTTGGATTTAACGCCAGTTATTTCCGAGGAGCTGAATGTAGACGATTACGAGAAAGGTTTTGAGGCAATGAATTCAGGTGCAGCTGGTAAATTTATTCTCAATTGGAGTTCTATGTAGCCTGGACTAGCTTAGTAGCGACTCCGGATCACCGATGGCTTTAATGTATAGTAATTGAGTAAGGTATTTTGCATATTTGCAATAATAAATTGCTATTTTTCTGGTGCTGCCACTCGGTTCCAGAATGAGAATAATTCCAGATCGCCTTCCATCATAGCCGCTGTTTCCTTAAGGTGTTTAATCATAAATGGCATCTCTGTGTGGGTCTTAAAAGCGCCCTCATCAACATAAACTTCGTATAGTAAGAATTTCTGAAGATCTGAATTATCCACGCTGACTTCAAAGCTTACACACCCAGGTTCTTTGGTTACGCTATTTTTTGCGTGCAGGCGAATTCTTCTGTTGAATTCTTTAAGGTATCGCTTCTTGACTCTTAATATCGCACTTACCGTGTAAGGCATAAGCATCTCCAGTTTAATTAAAAATTAGGAATTATTGCGAATAATGTCAGATGCCTTTTCGCCAATCATTAGGCAATTCGCATTAAGATTCCCACTGACCACAAGAGGCATTATCGAGGCGTCAGCCACGTATAGATTATCGATGCCACGAACTCGAAGATTTTCATCAACTACGGCTAGAGGATCTGTACCCATTTTACAGGTTCCGGCTGGATGATATACGCCTAGAGAGTTGTCTCTAATGTATGAGTACCATTCGTCGTCTGATTGCACTGCCTCACCAGGCGCAACTTCTTCAACTACATATTGAGACATAGGGTGCGTCTGAAAAATTTTACGTTGAAATCTTGCACCAACCGTCAGCGCGTACAAGTCACGCTCATCACTAAAGAGATTGGGCTGAATGGCTATACGGTCGTGAGGGTTTGAAGACTTTAAGTAAACATGCCCTGAAGAATAAGGCCTATGGAGATTTGTAAGTCCAGTAACGGTAGGTTTATCGTGTAATTCAGGACCTAATTCGCTGAGCTTATATCCCGCCGGTGTGTAGAGGTACTGAACGCGTGAATATTGCTCTTCGGTATCAGAGTTCAACACACCTACTACTTCTGCCATCGGGTTCGAAAGTGGGCCAGTTCCCCAGATTAACCACTTCATACCAAATGATAAGTAATCAAGAATATTTCTTTGGACGTTGTAAGTTGATCTGTTAACCCGAATGGACTGCTCGATTCCTGCATGATCTTGTAAATTCTGGCCGACTCCGGGTAGATCTAGAACCATGTTGATATCATGTTCTTTAAGATGTGACGCAGGCCCAATTCCTGACAACATCAGAAGGTGCGGTGAACCAAACGTTCCACCAGATACGATAACCCCCTTGGAAGCTGTAGCATGTTGTTGTTTACCATCGCGTTCAAAATCGACACCAACCGCCTTTTTGCCGTCGAATATTAATCGCGTGGCAAGAGATTCAGTGATGATGCTAAGGTTTCGCCTGTTCTTGGCTGGCCAGAGATATGCTCGTGCGGCACTGAATCGCCAGCCGCGCTTTATCGACCCCTGGACCAGTCCGATGCCTTCTTGAGGAGGTGAGTTGTAGTCCTGCACTCGTTTCATGCCTGCGTTCTCGCATGCTTTTAGAAATTCCTCAGTCAGATGATGAGGTGATCGTAAGAGGTTCACATTTAGCGGGCCTCCAACGCCGCGGAATTCACTCGCACCACCTTCGTAGTTTTCCGATTTTTTAAAATAGGGAAGGACACTATTAAAGCCCCAATCTCGACATCCTAGCGCTGCCCAATCGTCGAAATCTTCCGGGTTACCCCGAACGAAAGACATTGCATTTATAGAAGTAGTGCCACCGAGTACTTTACCGCGGGGCATGTAATCGGTTCTGCCATTACGTGTTGGGTCAGGTTCAGAGGTATAACGCCAATCTATTTCAGGATGCCCATATGCCTTAAGCATGCTGTAGCCTGGAATTAAAACATTAGCACGACGATCTGTGCCGCCAGCCTCCAGTAACAATACATTTGACCTATTATCCTCAGATAGGCGTGATGCTAATACACTTCCAGAAGAGCCCGCTCCTACTACGATGTAGTCATAATCCATAGTTATATCTAGTGTCGTCAATTTGATATTAAGTTATACAGAGATTCAAATATAATGTATAGTAGTTTGCGTAGTATTAGAAAAATTTATAACTGACTGTTACAACAGAAATCGTATTTTTGGGAGAGATCTCGCAATGAAATTTAAAGATAGAGATGTGTTCGCCTATGACAATGCGCAAAAGTCCATAGAGCATGAGCGAAAAGGAGCCTTTACTAGGAGGCGGATGTTAAAAGCTTCGGCAGCGACTTTGGGAGCGACGCTAGCAGCACAGTTTGCCCCAAGCACCGTGTATGGAGATGTGAGTGGAACAATCGTTCACTTTGCTGCGTCAGGCAAGCGATTATCAAATACACTTGTTGCCGTAAAACCATTGTTCGACAAAGTGTTTCCAAATGTCAAATTAGAAGTTGTTTCAAAACCTGTTTCGGAAGCGCTTACCCAAATCAATACCTATATGGGGTCTAAAAGTAGTGCATTTGATGTGGTAAGTGCGGATCACGCTCAATTCGCTGCTCTTCATGCAATGGATGCATTGACTGATCTTGGACCGTATTTGAAGGACTCGGAAGCATGGCTCGCTGATTATGATGAAGACGTTCCACAAATGTATCGGGAGATGTGGAACATACCGAAAGGGCCGGCACCGCCTGGATTTATAGCTGGTTTGGCTCCGGACGGAAATGCCATGATGACGTTTTATAGAAAAGATGTTTTTGATAAAGCAGGTATTAAACCTCCAAAAACATGGCCAGAGGTGTTAGAGGTGGCGAAGGAGATTCACGACCCTGCTCGTGAGCGATATGCTTATTGCGCTGCAATGGCAAGGAACTTTTGGGCAGGTTATCAGTATTTCGGTGCAATTGTGAGCTGGGGTGGCCACACTTTTGTTGACGAACCCGGTGGAAATTTTGAGCCTGCAATGAGCACAGAAGAAGGATTTCAGGCCCTGAGTCACCTTGTTGAGCTTCAGAAATATGCTCATCCAGTGACTGCGAATGCCGGGGAAGACGAGGTAAATCGAGTTTTTGGTAATGGTACAGCGTTATTTAGCCCGCTTTCATGGGGTACCGCAGTCCTTAATGATTCGTCATACACGGATCTTTATCGTGAATGGAATATGGCTGTATCTCCAAAAGGTACGACTCCAAATTCAGATCATAGAGCGTTGACGGGTGGTTTCGGCTTTTTCCTCCCAACGTGGGGTGGCAACAAGGAAACCGCATTTGCCTGGTCTAAATTTATGAATTCCGGTGACCGAGAAGATCTAGGTGGTAGTCCACTTATTGCAGATGCGATCGTCGGAGCTGGCGGACAGCTAAGTCGACTTTCTACATTGAAGCGCTGGTCTGATAGAAAACCTTTCTTTAATGGTCTGCTCGAATCCTTCCCTGTGTGCGTAAATAGTTCGCCGATTGTCCCTGAAGCATATGCCATTATGGGAGCGGTTGGAGAAGAAGTCGCCGACGCTGTAAATGGACAAAAGGATGTAGAAGCGGCACTTAAGGCGTGTGACAAGAGAGTTCGGCGAATCATGGACGACGGTGGCCACTATAGTTAGTTTCGGTACATATAGTTAACCCTAGTAGTTCGAAGTGCAGAAATGCTTCGAATTCTCCGAAGGTTTTGCTAGGCAGGGGGCTCGGTAACCATCATGACCGGACCTCCTGCCTATTTTCGTAGTTCTCAACTCGCGAGACAGCAGCGAAAGGTTGCCTATTTGTTGCTCGCGCCAGCAGTAATAATTCTGTTAGCGCTTGCGATTTACCCTTTGATTTATGCAGGCACTCTCTCATTTCGTGTAGACCCTCTATACAATCCAAAAGTTGCCCGTTTCATTGGATGGCGAAATTTCACAGATCTATTTGAGGACTCCAGGTTCTGGACTAGTATCCAATTGACGCTATCTTGGGCGTTTATTGTTGTTGTAATCCAAATGGTTCTTGGGTTCCTGCTTGCTATCATGCTGGATAGTAAGATTAGAGGTTCTGGTTTACTCCGCTCATTGATTCTCATTCCAGTATTTATCTCTCCCGTCGCTATGGGCTTAAACTGGCGGTTTATATTTGAGCCAGTTACTGGGCTGGCAAATTGGATTCTCAGCAACGGGCTGGGCTTTGAGAAATATTCTTGGTTGTCCCATGTGGATACTGCGCTGACAACGTTGATGTTAGTAGATTGTTGGCAGTGGACACCCTTCGTCGCATTAATACTCCTAGCAGGTATGCAGAGTATTTCGCCAGAAATCGTCGAGGCGGCTCGCCTGGACCGCATTCGGGGAATTAAGTTCTATATCAAAATTGTGTTACCACTTATACGACCGGTCATCATGGTTGTTATTTTAATTCGCCTCGTCGACGAGATTCGCATGTTCGACTTGAATTACATCATGACGGAAGGCGGACCTGGTTCATCTACCCTGTTGGCTAGCACTTATGACTACACGATTTTCAAACACGGTCATTTAGGACTAATGGCTGCATGTGGCTTTCTGATCTTACTATTAATCAATGGGGTGGTAGGCATTTTCTTGAATACTTTGTATCGCTCCGAAAAGGCAGCTAGACAGGAGAATATTAGTTAATGCATCCAACAATATACTCTAGGGCACTTTTTGGAGTGGCAATAGCCCTCGTGTTTATTTGGCTAGTGCCTGTTATGTGGGTTATTTTGACATCGATCAAGCCGACAAACATCATAAATTCGGCTGTGCCAGTATTTCTAGACTTCGATCCGACGTTTGATCATTACGTCGAAGTGTATGAAAGATTTCGATTTGGCCGAGCTATGTTCAATAGTTTCGTTACAGTAGGCGTGTCAACGCTCATCGTGATGATTGTGGCTCTACCCGCAGCTTATGCAGTAGCACGCATGAATTTAATGCATGGTGATGCATGGGCGCTTGCAATTCTTTCTTTAAGATTCATGCCTGGCATGGTAATTGTTTTGCCGTACTTCAAGATAGCGACATTTCTCAATATCATAGATACTCAACTTGTCTTAATAGTCGTTTATGTAGCATTTGGACTTCCGTTTGCCGTATGGGTACTTCGCGGGTTTTTACTTGACCTACCAAAAGAAATTGAAGAAGCAGGTAGATTAGATGGGTTAAGCTGGATCCAGATTATTTTTCGGCTAATCATGCCAATGGCGGCGCCAGGTATAGCAGTTACCGCCATCTTTACCTTTGTGTTTAGCTGGAATGAATTTCTATTTGCTCTATTTTTGACATTAGACAAAGGATCGACAATGCCTGTAACTCTCCAAAAAACTATAGATCTCTATAACGTATTGTGGGGTTCGTTGAGTGCTGGTGCTGTCTTACAGTTGTTGCCGATGATTCTAGTGGTGTTTTTACTGCAGAAACATATTGCGAGAGGATTAGCGCTGGGTGCGGTGAAGTAATTTAAGAAAATAATCATTTACTCGACTTTGGAAATATAATTATGGCCTTCAAATCAAGTCCCACTAAAGCACCTTAAGTGACTGATAATACTATGATTGTATTGCCGGTTGACAACTCAAATTTATAGGTGTAAAAGTTATACGTTAGCAGATAGTGCATACACAAAAAAATATGCGCCATAGTTGGTGAGAGATTCTAATCGTCCACAATTCTAATCATTTAACTTAGGAGAAATTATGATGAGTGACAAAGAGAACTTATATAAACGAACACTGGCTCAGTCACGTTTGATGAAGAATAAAATAAATCGTCGTCAAATGATCAAAATTATGGCGGCTACTGCAACTACCGCATCTATGGGTATGGGGTCCAGATTGGCATCAGCGGATACCAAAGGGCCAGGTTGGTATACAAACGACAAGTTGAAGGGCAAAGTTACGATGTTCGTGTCTGCTGGTCAGCGGTGGGAATTACCTGCCCGTGGAGTGTTACCCCTCTTTAATGAACGTTTCCCAAATGTCGAGGTAGATATTCAAGCAGGACCACACGGCGATATGGTCACCAAAGCTATGATGATAGCGACGTCGAAAAGTAAAACGATGGATGTGGTGTATACCGACTTCGGACAGTGGCCAGCGTTTCATGCCGTCAATGCAATGGAAGATCTAGAACCATTCGCCGCAACAGATCCGGGTTGGTACGCCGATTACAATGAAGATACGCCCACTGGTGCGCAATATCGTGTTCCAGCCAACGCCGATGGAACTTTGTATGGGTTAACAGGCGATGGTAATGCAAAACTCCATTTTTATAGAAAAGACTTGATGAAGGCTGCTGGCATTCATAAGGTGCCTGAGACTTGGGAAGAAGCATTGGAGGTCGCCGAAGCCCTCCATAATCCCGCTAAGGATCAATATGGATTTATTACAACTGCTCGAAGAGGTGGATTCGCTGGGTGGGTTTTCTGGGGTATGTTAGCTTCCTATGGTGGTGATTGGTTTGATAAGCAGGCAGATGGTGGATGGCATCCAACGTTTAATAATGACAAGGGCTATAAGGCGCTTGAAACGTTGATGAAATTGATGAAGTTTCGACATCCTGTCACCCTAAATGCTACTGATAATGAATGTAATACCGCTCTTGCTAATGGTTCCGCAGTTTATGCCCCAATTCAGTGGGGGACAGCCGTCCTGCAAGATCCGGAATTCAGTAAATTTCCAGACGACATCGGTACAGGTCTTGTTCCTCGCGGAGAAACTGCCGATAGCGCCCACCGCCCGCTCATGGGAGGGTTGGGTCAATATGTATCCGCATATTCGGAGAATAAAGAGGCTGCATGGGAGTGGATAAAGCATTTAAATTCTGGAGACTATACTGACTCAAGAATCAGTGATGCATATATTGAGCACACAGGGCAGCCTGCACGGATCTCTTTGCTCAATAAATACGAAAATATCCGACCCCATTTTGCAGGTCTGAAACAGTCCTTTCCACTCGCTGTTCCTTTTGTCCCGCTTATACCTGAAGCATTTACGTTGTCAGACATCATAGGCAATGAGGTGACCTCGGTCATCACTGAAGAGAAAACCATCGATGATGCTCTAAAAGCCATGGATAAAGGAGTTGAAGGGGTTATGATGGATTCGGGGTACTACGGATAATTCGTTCTAAGACAAATTGAGCCGCAAACCGATGTTACGACTTAATGAGGGTCGGGTAGCATTTCTTTTAGTGCTGCCCACCCTCATTATTTTGATTGGACTGGCTATTTTCCCTTTAGGGTGGGCCGGTGCAATAGCGTTTCGTGTAGAGAACCTATTCCGACCAGACATCGGTAAGTGGGTGGGGCTACGAAATTTTAAGCATCTCCTGGCGGAAGATACATTCTGGAAGAGTATCCGCCTGACACTCGTATGGTGCTTATGTGTCGTATCGATACAAATGGTGCTTGGATTTTTGTTTGCGATGATGCTTGACACGCGAGCACGAATTGTTGGAGTGCTTCGCACACTAATTGTAATACCTGTTTTTATCTCACCAATCGCGATGGGGCTAACCTGGCAATTTATGTTTGAGCCCGTTGCCGGGGTTATCAACTATTGTCTTGAGTTACTCGGACTGCCTGGAGGGACGTGGCATACGTCTACAGATACTGCGCTAATGGCTGTAATGATTGCGGATATTTGGCAATGGACCCCGTTCGTTACATTGATACTGTTGGCTGGTATGCAGGGAATTTCACCAGAGGTTATTGAGGCTGCGCGACTCGACAGAGTACGAGGCTGGAAATACATAACAAATATAGTTATACCGTTAATTTGGCCAGTTGTGATGGTGGTATTGTTGCTGCGCTTGGTCGACTCTATTCGAGTATTCGACTTGATTTATATCATCACGAGGGGAGGGCCCGGCACAGCAACTCTGGTTGCAAGTGTTTACGACTTTACAATCTTCCAGGCTGGCCGTCTTGGGGTCATGGCAGCTTATGGGTTTCTAATTCTTATCGTGATCAACATCGTGGTAATCCTTTTTCTAAGACTATTGTATCGGCAAGAAAAAGAGGCCCGGCGAGTTCAGAAAGCTTAATGAGAAACCCTATCCGAAAGGCAGTAGACGTCGCTGCGGTGTTTCTTGTAGCAATTTATCTCGCGCCAATTTATTGGATCTCACTGACGTCCATTAAACCGATGAATGAGATCAATTCGAAAGAACCAGTTTGGATATTTGAGCCGACAATGGAACATTATGTCCAAGCATTCGAGCGATTCGAGTTTGGTAAGGCGCTGTTAAATAGCTCGATTATTGTATTCAGTGCAACGTTTATCACTATGATCCTGGCATTAATTGCCGCCTACGCATTGTCTCGAATGAAAATGCGTGGGGCTGACGTGCTCTCATTGTTTATTTTATCTCTTCGATTCATGCCAGCCGTAGTGATAGCAATGCCGTACTATTTGATGTTTCTAAAAGCTGGGCTAATTGATTCGCATATCGGCATGATTATTGTATATGTAGGTTATGGTCTTCCTTTTGCAGTTTGGATAATGCGTGGATTTTTAAAAGATTTGCCTAAAGAAATTGAGGAGGCAGCTCGCCTAGATGGATTGGGTTGGTTATCAATAATACGGCGAATAATTCTACCTTTATCAGGGCCGGGGATAGCAGTAACAGCGATATTTACGTTTGTTTTCAATTGGAACGAATACCTGTTTGCACTCTATCTAACTCAGGCAAATGCTGTCACGCTGCCTATTCAAATTGCGAAAATGGTAGATGCTTACACAGTTCTTTGGGGTACGATCAGCGCAAGTGTTGTTATGCAGTTGGTACCAATGGTGGTTGTCGTGTTCCTTTTGCAACGGCATATGATTCGTGGTCTTGCATTGGGTGCGGTCAAGTAGCAACTCGTTTTTGAAACAAACTAGATTAAAAGATTGAGGTAGAAAATGACAGTTTCTCTAAAGCAACTTCGGAAGACGTTTGCAGATGGTACTGACGCGGTAAAGAGTATAGATCTTGACATAGAGCAAGGTGAATTCATTACGCTACTAGGACCGTCGGGTTGCGGTAAAACCACCACTTTACGCTTGATAGCAGGGTTAGAAGAGCCTACTTCAGGCGAAATTTATATCAATGGCCGCCAAGTTAACGATGTTGACCCAGGAGATCGCGACATTGCAATGGTTTTCCAGAGTTATGCGCTCTATCCTCATATGACCGCATTGCAAAATATGACACTGAACCTAACGGTTTCAGGCCTGCCCAAGGAGGAAGCAAATAAGAAAGCTCTTGAAGTAGCACGTACGCTAGGGTTAGAGAATTTGTTAGATAAGAAGCCTGGCAAGTTATCTGGCGGACAACGACAGCGAGTCGCCCTTGGCAGAGCGATGGTACGAGATCCCGTGTGCTATCTAATGGATGAGCCACTTTCAAATCTAGATTTGAAACTACGGGAGCTTATGCGTACTGAGCTTAAACGAATTCATAAAAAAGATAAGGTTACTACTGTGTATGTCACTCACGATCAAGCTGAGGCACTTATCCTCTCAGATCGGGTGACAGTAATGAATGAAGGCCAGATTCAGCAGGTTGGTGACCCCATTGAGATTTACGGAAACCCAGCTAATGAGTTTGTGGCTGAATTTATTGGCAGTCCAAGTATAAATCTCATAAAAGCCGATGTAACTGAAGATGGATTGTCTGCGGCGGGACATTTAGTCAGCAAGAGAATCATCTCAGCCTCAAATGGGATAGTTACTCTCGGCGTTCGTCCGGAAGATGTCGTTCTCAACGATGGTCAATCTGATGGGCTGAAAGGGACTATCGAATTTACAGAACCCCAAGGCGGGGTTGCGCATGCATATGTGAAGTTGGAGCATTCTGAAAAGGTCTTAAAAAATCGGGAATATCTTGTGGTGAATATAGATGTTCATGAATCAGTCAAGATTGGAACAACAGTAGGTATTCAGTTTCGAGACGACCGGATCAATTGCTTTGATTCCCAAACTGGGCTGTCTATCAAGCCTGAAAAATAGGCAATAGCGGTTCAAGGTACGGTCTAAATTTTAAAAAAAAGGAAAAACGATGGTTTTAAACGACGAAACCTTTACCAAAGGTAAAGAGGTTAGGTGGAAAGTAATCGGCGAGGACGTGATGGATCCGATTTGGAGCGGATTAGGTGAAGCGACTCAAGCTATACAAGAATATGTCACCGAATTTGCTTGGGGAGAGATATTTTCTCGACCAGGTTTAGATCCAAAAACAAGAATTCTACTCAATCTAGCGATGTTGGCTGTGCAGGGTGAATCTCGGGTGTTATCGCTACACATACGTGCTGCGTTGAACCTTGGCTGTAGCCGAACCGAGATTGAGGAAACCTTGATTCAAACGTGCACTTTTGCAGGTTTCGCAAAATCCACACAAGCTTGTCGGTTAGCGCAAGAAATTTTTGATGAACTTGATGAAGACAAATAGTAGTTATTCAGGAAAGACCTTCTATTGAGGGTCGAACATTACATAAAACCCAAGAGAATTTAGCGACCACAGTGCACACTATTTTTGCGAATGTTTATGCTGCAGAATAATTCGACCCCAGATGTGGTGATTATTGGCTCGGGTGTTGGTGGGGCGGCTTTTGCTCGCACGATTGCGCCTAGTAATGCGAACATTTTGATTCTTGAAAGAGGCGAACAATTGACAACTCCTGATGGGATTCTCGATCCTCGGGAAATCCATCGTGATGGAAAGTATATTGCTGACGAAACGTGGTACGAGGGGGATAAGCCATTTAGTCCTTGGATTTATTATTACGTGGGGGGCAACACTAAATTCTTTGGGGCAGTGATGCCTCGATATAGAGAGTCGGATTTTGAAGAAGTCGAGCACGCTGGCGGAATTTCTCCGGCCTGGCCGTTTTCTTATTCAGAATTGGAGCCCTATTATTGTCAGGCAGAGACGCTATTTCACGTTCATGGATCTGATGCAGTCGATCCATGTGATCCATGGCGGTCAAAGCCTTATCCCAATAACAGAGTGCCTGACGAGCCATCTATCGAAAAAGTTCGGGACCGGTTAGAGAAATGTGGTGTCCGCACTCACCCGACCCCCTTATGTTCAGATGAAACTTGGCTCGATTACGCTCCAATCACCTGGGATTCCTATCCTAATACTGGGGACAAGAAAGTAGATGCAGAAAATTCATTACTGCGTGATGCGTTGAAGTATGAGAATGTCAAGCTCGTTAGTAACGCAAAAGTATTGCGCCTACACTCTGCGGGAAATGGTAAAGAAATTTCTTCATTGGACGTTAGTTACGGCGATGAAACAATAACGCTAAAACCAAAATGGATCGTCGTATCATGCGGTGCAGTAAATTCCGCAGCGTTATTGCTGAGGTCGGCAGACAGTCAGAATCCAAACGGTCTTTCTAATAGTTCAGGTATGGTTGGCGGCAACTATATGAGCCATCACTGCACTTTTATGATGACGGTAGATCCTAATGAAAAAAACGATTCCGTCTATCAAAAGACCGTAAGTATTAATGAATTCTATCTAGGTGGTGGCGCAGGCGATCTGCCTCTAGGGCATGCCCAAATGTGCGGAAAAATTACGCCGGCCATGGTTCAAGGCATCTATAAGTGGCTACCTGAATATCCCTTAAAGTGGCTATGTTCACACTCAGTTGATTGGTTTTTGGTGACAGAAGATTTGCCTGTTCCGGATAACAGGTTGATTGTAGATTCTAGTGATCGAATTCGATTTTCGTTGACACGTCCTAATTATTCATCACATGTTCAATTAGTTAAGAAAATGAAAGCGAGATTTAAAAGGGCAAATTACAAATGGACCTTGTCTAAACCTTTCGGAATAAACTATCCAACGCATCAATGCGGAACAGTGCGTATGGGAAATGATCCTGCTACTGCTCCGATTGATCAGTATTGTCGAAGTTATGACCATCCGAATTTGCTGGTCGTTGATGCAGGCATGTTGCCAACGTCGGCAGCCGTAAATCCGGCTTTGACCATATTAGCTCAGTCAATTAGAGCGGGACAGCAATGGATAACTGATTCGGTTTAGTTAATTGCAGGTATGTTCATTAAAAACACATTCGGAAAAGAGGGCACACATGAGCGATAAGAGTTATTCCTTGGAACAAGGTGATTCTGAAAGGCCTGCCACTGGTAGACCGGTTATATACGGTAAGAAGGGTGTAATTTCAAGTGGGCACTACCTCACCTCGATGGTAGGGATGCGGATTTTACTCCAAGGGGGTAATGCATTCGATGCTTTAGCTGCCTCAATTTTTGCTGCTGCTGTAATCGAGCCGACCGCGTCCTATTCTCTTGGTGCTGAATGTGCTTACACGTTTTTCAACTCGACTTCACAAGAGTTCTTAGCGCTTAGTGGTCAAGGACCAAGTCCATTCGGGGCAGAAATTGAATATTATCGATCCAAGCAATTCCGCTCAATACCTACTGGACCGGGTCTGGAAGCGCCAATAGCGTTTACTGTTCCTGGCGTAGTCGGTGCGACATTTTCGTTGTTGGAAAAATACGGAACGCGTAACGTAGAAGATGTTCTCATGCCTGCAATCGAGTACGCGCTAGACGGGTTTCCTAATTACGAATACATGTTGAACAGACTTAGATCTGAGGAAACATTGCAGCAGTTCGAATTATTTCCCCCGGGAGGGATCGAAATATTTTTTGATCACGGCGAAGTACCAGAACCTGGCACACTGCTAATACAAACAGCATTGGGCAACACATTAAATAAAATGCTTTCTGCCGCAAAATCTTTTGGAACCGATAGAGTAACTGAGATCGCAGCTGCTCGACAGTGTTTTTATAAAGGTGAGATAGCAGATGCGATTGTTGCTGACGTTCGGTCTGTCGGTGGGTTGATGAATGAGAACGACCTTTCGGCATACGAAGAGGAGTATTCAACTCCAGTGTCCGTAGAATACCAAGGATATGTCATTCATGGTCAATCGACATGGACCCAAGGCCCTGTATGCTTGCAGGCACTTAATATTCTCGAAAATTTCGACTTACCAAGCCTAGGCTATAACAGTACCCAATATATCCATATTGTTACAGAAGCTCTTAAGCTAGCATTTGCTGATAGGGAGGCATTTTATGGCGATCCAAAGGTTGCTTCTGTTCCTATTGATGGGTTGCTTTCCAAGGAATATGCCGCTCAAAGAGCGAAACAAATCAACCTTGAAACCGCATGTCCTGGCTTGCCGCCGTTTGGTGATCCATGGTCATACTCAAAGTTGGAAGGCAGTGTTTCAAACCAACCGGACTATTCTGACGATTTTCAGGCAGACATGCAGTACGAAGCGGGAACTACCCACATTTCTGTGGTTGACCAATTTGGGAATTTTGCTTGTGCAACCCCGAGTGGAGGTGCGTTTAATAAATCTGTGTTTTTCCCAGACTTAGGGTTTGCTTTGAGCACCCGCAGTGAGATGTTTAATTTAGTACCTGGCCACCCAAACTGTCTTGAACCTGGAAAAAGGCCTAGAACTACGATTGTGAACTTTATAGTCAGCAAAAAAGGTGTTCCAATAATGACTGTCGGTTGTCCTGGAGGAGATGCGCAGGCACAAGCCAACTTGCAACTTATCCTAAATACAATTTTGTGGGGCATGAATGTGCAGGAAGCGGTCGAAGCACCAAGATTTTCAACTTTGAGCGTGCCAAATTCGTTTTATCCTCATAGCTACCTGCAAGGCCAGTTGGCAATAGAAAATGAAATAGCAGAAGTCACTGCAAATGGGCTAACCCAGATGGGGCATAAGATTGTTCGAACTGCTACATGTGGTATGGGAGGTACTGTTACCCGGAAGAAATCAGGCTCAAGAACTCTCGAGACCGGTGCGGATCCTCGTCGATCTTGCTATGCATTGGCTTGGTAGTAGTCTCATGTACTCAAGGTCTATAGCGGTCTCATAGAGAAAACAATAATTTCAGTTGCATTGATTCTGTCAGGTTTCACCTGTGAGTGAATATAATTTCTCTAGGAATAACTTAGTGGTTACTGATACGAGCCCCGAAATCGGGCTCGTAAGCGCAGATGTTTAGAAAGGTCCGGTTTCCTTATCGCAAAAACGTTACATGTTGATCGCGGATGTTACATACCCTACAAATTCCTGATTTCCCAATCCTGAAAGTTGATGAGTGATAGAGCAATCTCCAAGTCCTTGGTATTTAAAGGTGTAATCCTAATGATGTTCGCCGGCGTGATCCTATCGACTGGGGGGCCGATCATTCGCCAGATCGATAATGCTTCTGGATTTCAGATCGTGTTTTGGAGATCAGTTTCACAATCTATTTTTGTATTATTGTTCTTGTTATGCCGTGAGGGGAGGTTAACTGGTAAATCGATTGTTGCTATCGGTCCCTCCGGCTTAATCGCTAGTGTATTTCTTGGACTAGCGTTTTTTGGTTTTGTATTTTCGATTACTAACACGACAGTCGCAAATACGATGTTTCTGATCTCGACCGTTCCATTTTTTACTGCTCTTTTGGCCTGGCCACTACTGAAAGAGAAAGTGGCCACACGTACATGGGGTTTGATTTTCGTGGCATTAGCAGGCGTCTTAGTGATGGTTAGTCATGCCGTGACGAAGGGTAAGCTTTTAGGGAATGCTATGGGTATATTTTGTGCTGTATCAACAGCGTTTTATATAATTTGTGTTCGTTGGGGTGCGGTCAAGAGCAGGCAGATCGACATGATACCTGTTGTATGCGTAGGAGGCGTGATTGCAGCTTTGATTGCAGCTTTTATGGAAAGAGGCGGTATCTCAGTTAGTGCTAATGATTTAATGTGGTGTGTAATTGCCGGGGCTTGTCAAAACGGACCTGGTTTCATGCTGTACACAATGGCAGCGCGTTACGTTACTGCAGCAGAGCTTTCGCTACTAGGTCTGATTGAGGTGATTATTGCTCCAATTTGGGTATGGCTTTTATTCAGGGAAATTCCAGCGTTTTATACGATTGTCGGGGGAACGTTGGTTTTGAGTGCTGTTGTAGGCCTTGCGACCTTGTCTATGATTCCTCAAAAGAAATACTAACTACTCCTGTGTTTCAACGAAGTAGGTTCGAACAATATTTTCGCTAAGTTCGGACATCTTCTCTAAATCACCGGCTTTTTGAAGGCCAGACAGAAAAAT